>ERZ773359.344-NODE-344-length-65193-cov-22.832356_pt1 | contig 65193 bp, 50 predicted proteins | sample MGYA00374955_ERZ773359 | MGnify/ENA primary metagenome ERZ773359 (study PRJEB29098, sample SAMN04486028) | biogas fermenter metagenome | study: EMG produced TPA metagenomics assembly of the Biogas fermentation microbial communities from Germany - Plant 4 DNA1... | reverse complement strand
AATCGATAAATCCAATGGCGGTACATATAGAAAATTAACTGCTTATGACTGGGTATACTATTACCAGTATCTGTACGGACAATATCCGGGCTACATATACCTCCCCGATTATCCATATCCGCCGTACTACTGGTATCCGGGCTTCGACTATGAGGATATAGATTGGCCGTGGCCGATTTTCCTGCCCGACCAGCCTTATCTGCCCCAGCCTCCCAAAGACAGTGAAGATATATCAAACTATTATTACTATCTGCTGTGGCTGTATCAGCAAGATCTCATTGACAAGGATGAATGGGATGACTTCTATCCCTACTACTATTATTACTGGAATTACAATCCCATTGTTTTTACCTGCGCCACGCCTACCGCAAGTGTAAAGTCAGGCTCAACGGTTGAGTTTGGCTCTACAGTGACGCTTTCGACCACCACGCAGGGCGCAGACATCTATTATACAACCGACGGTTCGACGCCCGACACAACCGCAAAACTTTATACCGGCCCCATCAAGATCAATAAAACCGAGATGGTTATAAAGGCTATTGCGGTTAAAGACGGTTACAAAGACAGCTCGGTGGCAACCTTCTCGTATAAGACAAAGGCGTCTGTTAGCTTCACCGACCTCGGAGCACATGCCGACGCGCTTATCCCGTCGCTTACCACGCTCGTGCAGGCAAAGGTTATATCCGACGGTACGACGCTCAATCCCGACGGCTCGGTGTCCTATGAAGAACTGCTCTCGTGGCTGACCGCGGTCGGAGCAAATACAAACAAAGCCGTTATAGATGAGACATTTATAGCCGACAAAGACGCTCTTACATACGAGGATTTTGCATACGTCTGCTATCGAGTGCTCTTGGCTACCCCCGGTGTGATCACACCTCCCAAACAGTCCGCGAAAGTGGTACTGGGCAAACTTAAATACGGCAGCGAAGTAACAACCACGCCTTCTATGGTGCGTGCGGGCGTCATGTCGCTTGTCGAGGCCGAGCTTTTCTACAGATCCGACTTCCATCCCAAATCGCCCGCCACCAGAGCATACGCATTTTATTTGCTCGGTGAGGTTTACAATAAGATTAACTAAGTGAAAAATAACCAAAGAAAAAACGCCGGTGACCGGAACTCGGTCGCCGGCGTTTTTGACAAGCTTAAAATCGGCTGTACAGGCAAAAAAGGAAAGCGCGCCTTTTCGTGGCGCGCTTTAAGCTACCTTATGTATTGTAGCCCAGTGGTTTAGTATTGCAAGGTGTAAACTCCTGAACCGGGAAAGCCATTTTCTCAAAGAGCTCGCAGGGATCTTCGGCATCAAAGGAACGGCATACCTTCTCGGGCACGCTGTACTCGGCAGCGTTGACAAGATATTGGCCGGGACGCACGATTCTGATGACCGTGAAGAATCCGAGCGTTACATACAGGTTCCGATCGTCGTCGGTGGTGTCTACAAGTGCGCCGCTGACGGTGCTGCACACGCTGTCCGGAATATCTCCCACACAGCAGCAGCAACAATAGCAGTCACGCGGCTTTTCGCAAATGTTGGCGTCAAGCACAATCGGATCAACGGTTTCGACAATCGCGGTGGGCAGGTTGTTTGCCGGCTCGCCGTATCTGCCGCACGAGCAGAATCCGCCGACGCCGTCGCTTCTGAAAATGTTCACGCAGCCTTCGCCGCCGTAAAGGACAGCCTTCTTTTCGCATACCGCGATGCCTTCAATGGGTACGACTTTGCTTTGGTTACCCGCTCCGGTGCAAACTTCACAGTATAATTTAACGTAAAAACGGCACCTGACGGTATAGAACCCGCGATTGAACTGGATAGGTTCAATTGAAATGTCGGCTCCGGCAAGGCATGCATCCCTCACGCGAATGTCGTTGGCTTTGTTGATAATATCTTGACCGAAATTGGTCAAAAACACCTTTACATCTTCGAAGCAATCCTTATCGCGGCAACTGTCAAGCACGCGGTTGGTGTCGATGCAGACAACTTCGCGGCCGACAGAGCCGCCTACGGATGGACAGCTTCTGTTATCAGCCATTATTTATTCATCTCCCTCATATTACTTCCGCGGCTTTCTTATTGCCGCGCTCGAGATTCCCGCTGTACGCGGGCTATTTTAGCCCGCGTATCGGTATCTTTCCATAATATAATATGCGGGAGATATAATTTAGTTTATCGGATTTTCGTCAGACGTACTTTGCAAGTCCGGGGGTAAGCTCGTTGCTGGGGATGGACGAGGTTATGACAAAGTTGATGCCATGCTTTTCGGCAAGGGCTGCGACGCGGTCGATAAATGCTTCAAATACGTCAAGTGTGCAGTCACAAATCTTAAGGGCCGAGTCGATGAAAATATCCGTTACATCCCTGTTGGAGGCATAGACGCCGGCGATAAGTCCATAAAGTTCATCGGCAGAACTGATATTAAACTCGGTCGTGTCGATGAGCCTTGCCTGATACTTGATTTCATGGATAAGTTTCGATCCTTTTTCGATGCAGATAACATCGCCGTTTGATTTTCCAACGGCGTCGTTTGCGAGCTCGATAAGGGTCTTTGTTTTACCGGATCCTTTCACGCCGACAATCAGTTTGAGCATTGGTACATCCTCCATAATATTATTGCGGTTTATCTTAATTGTTACAGATGTGGGTTTGCATTAGAATTCAGAACAGGTTTGCCGACTCAAGCCTTTTCAAAAGGGTTTGACGCAGAGCCTCGTTTTCCGCGCCGGGCATTCCGAGAAGAGCGTACATGTTGTTTTTGTAGGCTTCGACCCCCGGCTGGTCAAACGGGTTGACGCCGAGCAAATAGCCGGAAACCGCGCAAGCATACTCGAAGAAATAGAAAAGGTATCCAAGGTTATATTCGTCCGCGGCATCGAGCGTGAGCACGATGTTGGGCACTCCGCCCTCGTAATGCGCGAGGATCGTTGCCAAAAACGCATTGCGCGAGATAAACTCGAGCGGGTTGCCTTCAAGGAAGCTCAGGCCGTCTACGTCGCCGGGATCGGCCGGGATGGGAAGGTCGGGTGCGGAGTCTTTAATATACAGCACGGTTTCAAATATGTTGCGAGTGCCCTGCTGGATGTATTGGCCGAGCGAATGAAGGTCGGTAGAAAAGATAACAGAGGCGGGGAAAAGTCCTTTTCCGTCCTTCCCTTCGCTTTCGCCGTAAAGCTGTTTCCACCACTCGGCAATCATTGCCATGCGGCTTTCGTATGTGGCAAGAATCTCAATCGATTTGCCGCTGCGGAGAAGCAGGTTGCGAATCGCCGCGTATTTTACGGCGTCGGAGTCGGGCGAAAGCGCATCCTCGCGCGCTTTTGCGGCACCGTCCAGCATGGCGTCGATGTCAATGCCCGCCACGGCGATGGGCAAAAGGCCGACGGGAGTTAAAACCGAGTAGCGGCCGCCGACGTCGTCCGGCACGACGAATGTCTGATAGCCCTTTTCGCGCGCAAGCTCAAGCAGTTTGCCGCGCGCACGGTCGGTCGTGACGAAAATGCGCTCGCGTGCGCCATCTTCGCCGTAGCGGCGCTCAAGAAGGTCTCTGAAAAGCCGGAAAGCCACAGCCGGCTCGGTGGTTTTGCCCGACTTAGAGATTACATTCACGCATACGTTTTTGCTTTCGTCGGAGCAAATTTTAAGCAGATTGGCGGTGTCAAATGTTGACAGGCTGTTGCCTGCAAAATAGATCTGCGGGCCGTCACCGGAGAGCAGGTTGTACTGCTGGGAGCGGATAAATTCAATAGCGGCTCTGGCGCCGAGATACGAACCGCCGATACCGATGACAACGAAAATATCGCACGTCGAGCGGATTTTTTCAGCCGCTTTTTTGATTTGTGCAAGCTCTTCTACCGCGACGGGGTCCTCGCGGTAGCGCACAGGCAGGTCAACCCAGCCCAGAAAATCAGAGCCGGCGCCGCTTTTGTCACGAATTTTTGCGCACGCCGACTCTACTTCCGGCGCGATAGAATCAAAGTCCGCACCGGATATAAATCCACGGGTATAGATATCATTTAATTTGAGTGCCATTTTATACTGCCTTTACTTCATTATTTTGTGATAGTATTCCAATTCTATTATATTTCAAACTCGGATTTTTAACAAGTCTTATGTATGAATTATTTATAAAATGTGTGTAAGCTGTCTGTTAAGATATTTTCGACACAAAGTTACATGTGCCTGTGGCAAATATTGCTGATGTCTGCCGGCAAAGCAGATTAATGGTTTCCGCTGAGGAAAAACTTCGCCGCCAGCCTACCCAGCACGCCAAAGAAGCTGATTTTATCGACCGACTCGGCAGCACGTACCGGAACCTCGCCGAGCACCTCGCCGTTTAGGCTATATTCAATGCGCCCTATTATATCGCCGGCCTTTACCGGCGCGGGGATAGCCTCGGGCAGCTCTATTGCTGCCTCAAGTTTTGAGCCGGCCGATTTTTCCACCACGACGCCGAACGAGTCGTAGGTTGTAGGACATTCGGAGGAGATGCCGCCAAGCACTTTAATAGGGCCTGCAGAGCCTTTTTCACGGGTCAGGTATGCATAGTTTGCAAACCCGTAATCGAGCAGCTTTTTCGCCGATTCATTGCGGCTGTCGCGGGAAGGCGCCGCCATCACAACCGCGATGAGCTGCATATTGTCGCGCAGCGCCGTTGCGCTTATACAGAACTTGGCTTTCGCCGTCGAGCCGGTTTTCAGCCCGTTTGCGCCGTTATAGAAACGGATCAAGCGGTTTGTATTTGTTAGTCCGAATGTGCCGTCCCGCACAGTGTCCATCCATATAGTAGTGTAATCGAGTATTTTTTTATGCTTGAGCAGCTCCCGCGACATTATGGCAATGTCACGCGCGCTGACTAAATTAGTGACGGTATCGTCCAGACCGGTACAGTTTTCGAAATGGGTGTTTGTCATGCCAAGCTCTTGCGCGCGTTTGTTCATACGCTCGACAAAGGCTTGTTCGCTGCCGGCGACAAGCTCCGCAAGCGCGACTGAGGCATCGTTTGCCGAAGAGATAACCACAGCCTTTATCATGTCTTCGACGGTCATTTCCTCGCCGACCTCAAGGTATATCTGCGACCCGCCCTTGCTTGCCGCATCTTCGCTGACCGGAACCATGTCGGTCAGCTTGATAGAGCCGTTTTCAAGAGCTTCCATCACCAGCAGAAGTGTCATGATTTTTGTAACCGATGCGGGAGGCAGGGGTATGTCGGGGTTTTTTTCGCAGAGAACCCGTCCGGTCTCGGCTTCCATGAGGATATACGAAGGCGTTTCAAGCTCGAGCGCAAACGGCTGTGCCGCCGGGAGCACAAAATCGCCCGTCTCGTCCGCGTATGCGTGAAGCACCCCTTCATCCTGCGCAACATCGACCATGTCGCCGGGCTCCGACGCGAAAACGCCGGACGGCACCGGCAGTATAATTGCCGCGCATAAAAGGAGGGCCAATATCTTAACTTGCGGCTGTTTCATTGTTAATCCTCCGGGGTAAATATTTCTATCAAAATTCATAAATTATATATGCCGGTGTTAATCGCGTTATGACGTCGCAGGTTTTTATTACGGATAAGCCTTTTATAATTTTTTGTAGAAAAAACACCGCCGGACTATTGCCCGGCGTCAGCTTTCGGTATCCCGTTGTTGAAACGGGACATCCGATGTGCTAATATAATATGGAAACTTTCAGCTGTTTTTCTTGAATCCGTGCAAAAAGCCGTTTACATCGGCCGAGCAGATGTCGCCGCCCACAACCCTGTTGCGATAGACGAGCAGGTTTGCATATACAACGCCGTCGTAGTCGGGATAGTTTTTGACTATGTAGGTGTAGCGGGTCATTTCTTTGCGTTTATACCTTGAAAGGTCAAGCCCCTGGCGCTTTTGCAGCTCGTTGTAGCTGACGAAAACACGGTCGAACTCGGACGGTATTGTGACCGTCGCTTCTTCAGCCGGCTCGGGCTCTACCTCCCAACCGAACTGCGCCAAAAATGCAATGCGGTCTTCGTTGGTCTTGATTTTGTCATAGTTTATAGCGGCGGCCGCCACTTCCCCGACTTTGTCGGCTTTGGTTTGCGAGCCCGAGCCCATCGAGGGTATAATAGCTATCAAAACTATCAGCAGCGCCAGCGAAAGTGCCGCAAGCCCGGCAATTTTTAGTGTCGAGGCTTTGAATGAATATACAAACATGGCTTTTTCCTCCGATATTATTCGTTTGCTAAAAATATATTTTTGGCAAACGCAGTTTATGAATAAACGGTGAGAATTGTTTAAAATTTTTATGTTAAGGAGCCATTATGACGACTTTTGCTACCTCCCCTGTCATAATAGGAGACGGCGCAATGCCCGCGGCGCGCGAATATATAGTCCAAAACTTCGGCGTAAGCGATGGTGTGCTTGCGGTTTGCGACACAAATACCGAGCCGATTGCAAAGTCGGTGTTTGGCACCACAGAGCGCTATGTATTTCCCGGCGACGCCATAGCCGATCCCGAGCTTGCGGCGCCGCTTGAAGAGCGCGCGGCGGCGAAAAAACTGTTGGTTGCGGTTGGCGCCGGCACTATCCATGACCTTGTGCGCTATACAGCCCATAAGCTGGGCTTGCCGTTTATTTCGTTGCCCACGGCGCCAAGTGTCGACGGATTTGTATCCGGCGTTGCGGCGATGACGGTGGGCGGCCAAAAAATCACGTTTGAGGCGGTTCCGCCACTCGCTCTTTTTGCCGAGCCGAGTATTTTTATGAGTGCGCCGCCGGAGCTTGTTGCCGCCGGTGTGGGCGATATGCTGGGCAAATACATATCGCTTTTCGACTGGAAGGTGTCAAGTGTTGTGACGGGCGAGCGGTTTGACGGTGATATTTACATGCTCGAGCGCGACGCGCTTGAAAAAGTGGTCTCGTCCGAGCCGGGCTCTCCCGACTTCGGCGTGCTTTTAATGCGTGCGCTTGTGGCCTCCGGCCTTGCAATGCAGGCATACGGCAGCTCGCGACCTGCGAGCGGTTCCGAGCACCATCTCTCGCACCTATGGGAGATGCACTGTATAAACGAGCCTGTCTCCGCGTTGCATGGCGAAAAAGTGGGAGTGGCGACGCTTATATTGCTCGCGCTATACAGAGAAATCGAGCGGCCGGTTTTGAGGAAAAATATATACGAGCGAGAGTATCTTTTGCCGGTGTTCGGCAGGCTGACAGACGGGATAATTCGCGAAAATCTGCCCGATCCGCTTGATGGAATAACGCAGCAGAGGCTGGATATGCTTGCTTCCGAGCTGCAAAAGGAAATCTCCTCCCTGCCCGAGCCGGGCTTGTTAAAGTCGTTTATGAACGCTTGCGGCTGTAAACAGACGATTGCCTCGATAGAGCTGCCGACCGAGCCGGATTTTCTCTTCAAAACGCTTGAATTTGCACCTTATGTACGCAGGCGGGTAACAATGCTCAAACTGTGCCGTATTTGTTGACACAGAAAATATTGTGTGTTATAATCATTGTAAGAATTTTTATAATTATTCATGTTTTGTCCGGTAAAATTGCGCCCTGCGCCTGCCGGACGATGCGTTTAAATGACGGCAAGGACCAAAAATGAATGAGCATTCTGTTTGACCCGACCCTTTACACCGTACCACCTGAAAACTGCACCGAGCGCGAAGCGGAGGTCTATGAGCTGCTTTCAAGGCTCGGGATAAAATTTACAAGGGTGTCCCATGAGCCGGCAATGACAATTGAAGACTGCGTCGAAATCGACGAGCTGCTCGGAGTTCCGATGTGTAAAAATCTCCTGCTTTGCGACCGCAAGCAGACAATGTTTTTCCTTGTTATGCTGCCCGGTAGCAAAAGAATCAGCTCGTCAGTGCTTGCCAAAGCTATCGGCGCGCCCAGACTCTCGTTTGCGCCGGGACCTCTGATGGAAAAGCTGCTTGGCGTTTCCCCCGGTTCGCTATCGGTGCTTGCACTGAAAAACGATACCGAGGGTAAAGTGAGGCTCGTAATCGACAGAGAACTTGTGGCAAACGAGTTTATAGGATGCCACCCCTGCGTGAACACTTCCAGCCTGAAAATAAAAACATCGGACCTGTTGCGCGTGTTTTTACCATACACGCGGCACAAGGCCGAAATCGTTGATTTATCGTAACAGCCGTATTACGGAGCGTGATTGAAAAAAATGACCGGTATCAAAAAAAAGCTTATCTGGGCAGTATGCATAGTACTGCTGTTTATCCCGACATATATAGGTATATGGGCTTACGCCTCCGCCCGGAAAGCTCCGGTCAGAGAAGGTGCCGTTACCCGCATGGAGCTTACCGATTTAACCGGCAATACCTATATATTTACTACCGAGTCCTCGGAAAAAGAGTTTGAGGGCAGCGTAATTGCATATTTTTTGGATTTAAATAAAGCATCCAAAGCGGTGGGCAGCCTTCCGCAGCAGCTTGCATTTGCTGACTATTTTGAAGCTGTCTATTACAGTTATGACCTTGCAACCACATACAGATATTACTTCTCTGCCGACCCCGACAACTCATATTTTGTCGACGGTTCGGGTAAAGCATATAAAATCCCGGCAGACAAAGCGTCGACGTTTATACAGTCGTCGTACGGCGTTTGCATTTTCCCGGCATCGGCGCCGCCTGTGATGAATTTCGGCGACGGCGGCACGGTGATACTGCCGACCGAGATGTCGTGGCAGTGCTTGAGCTATGGGAACATATACAAAGAAGTAGAGGTACCCACATCGTCCGAGATGCAGCGGATTACGCTGCTTGGCGGGCTTGACCTGCGCTTTACAATCGAGCCGGACTACTTGGTTGTCAGCATCAAGCGTTACGGATTGACGGTGTACGACGACCTCTATGAAAACATAGCCTCGTATACATTTGAAGAAGGCGAAACCCTCGACGTGACCGTTACCGCCAAATGGTATGAAAACGAAGCGCGTGGCGCGTTTGGCGAGGCGACGTATGAGTTTGCTGCTTATGTCCAGCCCGCACCGGTGTTTTATCTGGGCGAAACCTCGATTCAGCCCGGAGAATTTGTTGTAATAACGGGCAAAAATGTAACCGATATTTCACAGATAACCTTTACATCCGAGCCGGAAATTGGCTATACGCCGAAGTTTTATCGCGACGGCGACTATGTGCGCGCGCTTGTGCCCATATCGGTTGATTTGCCGGACACATCTTCATACTCGTTTACTATCAACGCCGGCGGCGTGACCCAGACAATTTCACTTGCAATTGAGCCCAAAACATTCAGGTCGAAAGACGTAAACGTTTCCACGCAGGAGATGGCGTCCAAATTTACCGCCGAAACACTGGAGGAGTTCAGCCGAGTTGCAGGCCCCTATCTGACCGCCGATGGCGAGGTCAGGTATTGGGAAGGCAAATTTATCGAGGGTGTGGCAAACCGTTATATAACTGCCGGGTTCGGCATATATCGCAAGCTGACCGGCACATACGGCAGCGGCGAGCCCTACCGCAACCCCGGAGTTGACTATATAGTCAATGCCGGCGACAAAGCGCTTGCCGCAAACAACGGCAAGGTAATATATGTCGGCGATCTTACGCTTACCGGAAACACGGTTATAATTGATCACGGTTTCGGATTAAAGAGTCTTTACGCATATCTTGGCGAGATAGAGGTCAAGGTTGGAGACATGGTTAAGACCGGCGACACAATCGGCACCGTGGGAACGACCGGTTTCACCGCCGGATATGGATTCCAGTACAGACTGTATGTTAACAATATACCCGTTTGCCCCTACTCACTGTGGGAGCAGGGAATTCCTATGACAGAATGAGTAATACTCATATCAGAGTTAATATGAAAAGTACTCGTCACCGAAAAATACTCGAAATAATTCAGGAATATCCGATAGAAACACAAGACGAACTTATTTCAAAGCTGCGCGAAGTTGGAATAGCGGTAACGCAGGCAACAATATCGCGCGACATCAGGGACCTGAAGCTGGTTAAAATTGCTTGCGACGGCGGGCAAAACAAATACAGATACGCCGTCTCGACAAGCGACGAGGCGCGCATCTCGGCAAAGTACCGCAATATAATCCGCGAGACAGTTGTGAAAGTAGACTATGCCGACAACATTGTGGTGCTGAAAACATATCCCGGCATGGCCCAGGCGGCGGCTGCCGCCATTGACGGCATGAACTGGGGCGATATAGTCGGCAGCATTGCGGGCGACGACACGATATTTGTGCTGGTGCGGGAGCGCGAGACGGCGCTCGAGCTTGCGGATAAATTCCGCAGCGCATTGCGTGCCGACGTCGGCGATGGCAGACATTAAATGCTGTGGCGTTGTAATCTCTTTCCTCTCTCTTTCCTTTTGTGAACCGGCGCAGCCCGCGCGCGGACGGGCAGCCGTCCCGGGGGTCCCGCCGGTTCGGGCTTTTTATACAAATTGCTATGTTATATGAGCTTGATATAGAGAATATAGCCGTTATAAAGCGCGCGACGATAGGCTTTTCGCCCGGATTTACGGTGCTCACCGGCGAGACCGGCGCGGGGAAATCGATTATAATAGATTCTATAATGTTGCTTCTCGGCGCGCGCGCGCAGAAAGAGCTGATTCGAACGGGCGAGCGGTCGGCTCGGGTAAGCGCCGTGTTCGGAGGCTTCGGAGACGACGAGCTTGCGGCCTTTTCGGAGCTTGGAATAGAGCCCGACGAGGACGGCATGCTGTATGTCAGCCGCGAGATAACCCCCGACGGCAGATCGATTGCAAGGTTAAACGGGCGCGCGGTGCCGGCATCCACGCTGCGCGAGGTCGGAACGCTGCTCGTAAACATTCACGGCCAGCACGACAGCCAGGCATTGCTCAATCCCGCATCACATCTTTCGTTTGTCGATTTGTATGCCGATGTCGGAGAGCCGCTCGCCAGATATACTGAAGCGTACGATGCGTTTTGCAAAGTGCGCGACGAGCTTGAGGCGATGTCGGTGGACGAGGCTGAAAAAGCCCGGCGCATTGAGATGCTGCGTTTTCAGCTTGCCGATATTGACAGTGCGAAGCTGAAGCCCGGCGAGGAGGAAGCGCTCGAGGCAAGAAGGCTCAAGCTGCGCAATCTCGAGCTTATTGCGCGCCAGTCGAGGCTGGTAAGGGCTGCGCTATACAGAGCCGAAAAAGGCATGTCGGCCTATGACCTTGTCACGCGCGCAATTCCTGCGCTCGAGCAACTGCGCGACTTTGTACCCGATGCCGAAAGCTATGTAGAGCGGCTTGAGACGGTTCGCTCTGAGCTTGAGGATATAGCAGAACGCGTGACAGACGCATGCGGAGACGACCTTGACATCGACCCGTCCGAAGAGCTTGACCGAATTGAGAGCAGGCTGGACGCTATTGCAAAGCTCAAGCGAAAATACGGTGCGGACATCGGCGAGATACTCGAGTTTCGTGCAAAAATCGCGGCAGAGCTTTCGGCGCTGGAGAGCAGCGACCTGCGTATTGCGGAGCTTGAAAAGCAGCTTGCCGAGTGTGAGGCGCAGACCGAAGCCGCGGCAGCGGAGCTTACAGTTGTAAGACGCGATGCGGCTGAGCGGCTTTCGGCAGCGGTGACGGCCGAGCTTGCCGAGCTCGAGCTGGAGAAAGCCGTGTTTACGGTGAGCCTGACGCGCAAGCAGTCCTATACAAGGCGGGGTGTTGATGCGGTTGAGTTTCTCATAATGACCAACCCCGGCGAGCCGCCGAAACCGCTTGCAAAAATAGCGTCGGGCGGCGAGCTTTCGCGTGTAATGCTTGCAATAAAGAGCGTGCTGACGCGTGGCGGCGCGTCGACACTAATCTTTGACGAGATAGACACGGGAGTGTCGGGCAAAACCTCATATAAAATCGGGGTAAAGCTCAAGAATCTCTCGCGCGCCGCACAGGTGATATGCGTCACCCACTCTGCCCAGATAGCGGCACTTGCCGACACACAGCTGCTAATAAGCAAGCAAGAGGCTGGTGGGCGCGTCGAAACCGAAGTTACGCCGCTTGATAGAGAAGGGCGCATCAAAGAACTTGCGCGCATTATGGGCGGTGCGGAAATAACAGACAAGCTGCTTCAGTCGGCGGAAGAGCTGCTTGAAAGCGGCAAATAACAAGCCCCAAAACGGGAACAGTATAATTGAAATGCGACCGAGATGGCGCACGTGAGTACGCCGTCTGAAATAATATATTTAACAAAAACTTTATCTTGAAAATATAAAATTTATGAAAGGTATCCGCGATTGCCGTGCGATTCACCGTTGTATCGCTTTGTGCGACCGCGAAAATGTTGCAGGCAGTATGAGTTTATATCAGGAATTTATAGATCGTGGGCTTCTGGCACAGTGTACAGACCCGGAAGCGGTTCAGAATTTACTCGATAACGAAAAAGTTACCTTCTACATCGGGTTTGACCCCACCGCCGACAGCTTGCATGTCGGCCACTTTATGCAGCTTAAAATCATGGCGCACATGCAGCGCGCCGGCCATCGTCCCATAGCATTGCTCGGCGGCGGTACCGGAATGATAGGCGACCCGTCGGGCAAGTCGGACATGCGGCGCATGATGACGAAAGAGACCATAGCGCACAACATCGAGTGTTTTAAAAAGCAGATGTCACGCTTTATAGATGTCTCGGACGGCAAAGCGCTGTTTGTAAACAACGCCGACTGGCTGTACAACCTCAACTATATCGATTTCTTGCGCGATATAGGCCCGCATTTCTCGGTCAACCGCATGCTTGCGGCCGAGTGCTACAAGGCCCGCCTTGAAACCGGCCTGACATTCCTTGAGTTCAACTATATGCTGCTTCAGAGCTTTGATTTTTTCAAGCTCTACACCGATTATGGCTGCAAGCTCCAGCTTGGCGGCGACGACCAGTGGTCGAACATCATCGGCGGAGTGGAGCTTATCAGGCGCAAGCTCGGCGGCGAGGCTTATGGTCTTACTTTCAAGCTGCTTACCACCAGCGAAGGCAAGAAAATGGGCAAAACCGAGAAGGGCGCGGTTTGGCTCGACCCCGAAAAGACACCTCCGTACGACTTCTTCCAGTACTGGCGTAATATTGCCGACGCGGACGTCATAAATTGCCTTAAAATGCTTACCTTCCTGTCGCTGGACGAGATATCAAAATACGAGAAACTCGAGGGCAGCGAGCTTAACGCCGCGAAAGAGCTCCTTGCATACGAGTTGACAAGGCTTGTTCATGGCGAGCAAGAGGCAAAAAAAGCGCTTGAGGCTGCGCGAACCCTTTTCTCGGCGGGCGGAATATCCGAAAATATGCCTACCTGCACACTTACGGCAGAAAACTTCACCGACGGCAAGATTACGGTCATTGACATGCTGGTTGCCGGCAAACTGGCGCCGTCCAAAGGCGAGGCGCGCAGGCTTATACAGCAGGGCGGCGTTTCGATATGTGACGAAAAGGTTACGTCTATCGATACTGCCCTTTCTGCCGAGGATTTTGCCTCGCGCGATATAATAGTCAGAAAAGGCAAGAAAGTTTTTATGCGCTATACAGTATCATGATAGCCGGCGGCTCAAAAGCCTTTGGCTGTTATGATATAGGTCTTTTCGGCTGATTTTAGGCAAGATTACCATATTCATTTTTATCCGGCTTGTGGCATAAAATATAAAAGCCGTATCAGATTAAAACAATGGAAACATCTGATTATGACTGATTACGCGACGCTTAGACCATATCTCATATCACAGCTCGAACGCGGGGAATTGACCTTTTTGGCCGATTATCCGCTTTCGTCCCTTTGCACATTTAGGATTGGCGGGCCGGCCGACTTTATAGTCTATCCAAAAACCGAGCGCGCGCTGATCAGTCTTGTGGAGTTTGTCCGCTCGGTCGGCGTTCGGTACAGTGTTTTCGGCAACGCCTCAAATGTGCTTTTTGACGACCCCGGCTACCGAGGCGTCGTTATTTTTACATCAGAACTTAAATCCGTCACGATAAGCGGCGAAAATGTAACGGCAGGCAGCGGCATGTCGGTGACCGCGCTGTCGGTCGCCGCTTATCGCGCATCGCTTTCGGGACTGGAATTTACTTACGGGATCCCCGGCTCGGTCGGCGGCGCGGTTTACATGAATGCAGGCGCCTACGGCGGAGAGATTAAGGACGTTTGCATATCAAGTCGGGTATACAATCCCGACACCTGCGAGATTGAGGTATACAGTGGCAACGAGCAGCGCTTCGGTTACAGGGAAAGCGTGTATATGAACTCGCCGCTGATAATCCTGTCGTCGGATTTCAGGCTGAAGGAAAGCGATCCGGTCGAAATTGACGCGCTTATGCGCAAACTGATGAACCAGCGGATTGAAAAACAGCCGCTCGACTTGCCGAGCGCCGGAAGCGTTTTCAAGCGCTGCGAAGGGTATTTTACGGCAAAGCTCATAGAGGATTCGGGACTCAAGGGAATGACGGTCGGCGGGGCGCAGGTGTCCGAAAAACATGCCGGTTTCATTGTCAACAAAGGCGGCGCGACAGCATCGGATGTACTGAGGCTTATCGAGCATATCCGCAACGTAGTATACATGAATTTCGGCGTGAACATCCAGCCTGAGGTGCGGTATATTCCTGCCGAGTAACCGCGCCTATTTCGGCCGGACAAGCGGGCGGCGCGAAAACTGCAAAACAAGGGGCATCGGCCGCATCAATCTGCCGCTTTGACCGGCGCAAACCGTCCGTGCAGGGCGCGACGGGGAAATCAAAGAACCTCAAAACCGGGAGCGTATAAAAGGATGGAGTTTCTGGTACTTACGGGAATGTCGGGGGCCGGCAAAACCCAAGCCTCAAACACGCTTGAGGACATGGGCTATTACTGCATAGACAACATGCCGGCGGCGCTGATTGCGACGTTTGTGGAACTTTACACGCAAACGCCGGGCAAGGCACAGAATGTGGCGTTTGTACTTGATGTCCGCGGCGAGCATGAGTTTGACACGCTGTTTGAGCAGCTTGACGTCCTTAAGAGACGCGGTTTTGTCTGTCGGATGGTGTTTATTGACTGCAACGACCGCGTTCTTTTGAATCGATATAAAGAAACGCGGCGGCTTCACCCGCTGGTCGCACTGAAAAACGTCACGGTTTCGGAGGCAATAACGCTTGAGCGGCAGCTGCTCGAGCCTGTGAAGGCGCATGCCGACTATGTTATCGACACCTCTACTCTGACGCCTATGCAGCTCCGCGACCGTATTAAAGCTATACTTTTCGCCTCCGAGAGCGGTGGCGGGATGATAATAACCTGCCTTTCTTTCGGGTTTAAATACGGCATAGCAACCGAGGCGGATTTAGTTTTTGACGTGCGTTGTTTCCCCAACCCATTTTATGTGCCACACCTCCGTGATCTAACGGGTCTTGACGACCCGGTGCGGGATTATGTGTTTTCGCATGAGCAGACGAAAGTGTTTATGGACAAACTTTTCGATTTGATAGACTTTTTAATCCCGCAATATATAAGCGAGGGCAAACCCCAGCTTATAATAGCGTTCGGCTGCACAGGCGGCAAGCACCGTTCGGTCGCGATAGCGGAGGCTCTCGCCGGCCATCTGCGCTCAAGAAATCTTAACACGGTTACCATTCACAGAGATATAGTCAAAAAATTTACGGGCGACAAATAAGCGTCAGCAGCCGCCGTTTATTGCACGCAAACATCCGCTCTTTTAAAATACTTTATACCGGAGTGAGTCACGCATGAAGCGCTCGTTTTCGCAACGGGTCAAACTCGACCTTTGTAACATCACTATTAAAAACAACTGCTGCCGGCGCTCGTTTTTATACGGCTATATGTTTGCCTCGCGTGTGTTTTCGCGGGAAGCGATTGAAATGCGTGCCGATTCACCCGACACAAACCGATGCCTGCGGGCGCTTATGGACGATGTGTTTGGTATTGTCTGCGAGGACGGACCGAAACTTACTGTCAAAATCCCGTCAGAGCTTGACAGAATTTTTGGTGAGCTTGGCGAAAATGCTCATAACACGCTGAATAAAGATGCATTTGGGTGCGAGCTATGCCGACAGGTATTTCTGCGTGGAGCATTCGTCGAATGCGGAACGGTAAACGCACCCGGTCGCTCATATCATCTTGAATTTATCGCCCCTTCCGACGGACGTGCCGAACAGATTGCCGAATTGATTGCTGAATTTGGCATGACTCCGGGTATTGTTGACAGGCCGGCCTCAAATTCCACGGGTGTTTATTTTAAGGGCAGTGAGGCGGTCGAAGACGTGCTTCAGATTATCGGGGCGCAAAAGGCGGCATTTGAACTGATGAACGCCAAAATATTGCGCGAATTGAGAGGCAATGCCAACCGCTGCGCCAACTGCGATGCCGCAAATATTTCAAAAACGGTGGATGCGGCGCAAAGCCAGATTGAGGCTATTGGTCGGATGCTCGCTTCGGGCGCAGAGGACGTGCCGGCCGAGCTGCTTGAAACGGCTAAAGTACGGATTGAAAATCCCAACGCGACACTTGCAGAGCTTGCGGCTCTGCATGACCCGCCTCTCACAAAGTCGGGAGTAAAACACCGGCTGGACAGGATATTAAAATATGCAAATTAAGCGGTGAGATTGCCTGATACATAAAAATTCGGGCTGATTATCGCTAAAAAATGATAACAAGTGGCCTGTTGGGACGACCTGATTGTTTAATGATATTTTATTGCCATGTCTGATTTTGTACATCTTCACCTTCACAGCGAATATAGTCTGCTGGACGGCGCATGCCGCATAGCGGACATACCGAAGGCGGCGAAAGCTGCCGGACACGACGCGGTTGCGATTACTGACCACGGCGTCATGTACGGCGCCGTCGCCTTTTTTCGTGCCTGCATGGACGAGGGGGTAAAGCCTATCATAGGCTGCGAAATATATGTTGCGCCCCGCACCCGGTTTGATAAGACGCACGGGACAGACAGTGAAAACTATCACCTTGTGCTGCTTGTCAAGGACGAGACAGGCTATCGCAACCTGATACGCATTGTATCGCGCGCGTTTGTCGAGGGATTTTACTCAAAGCCGCGCGCCGACCTCGAGCTGCTCGAAAACCACTCCGAGGGGCTTGTTGCGCTGTCGGCATGCCTCGGCGGCTATATACCGCAGGCGATTTTGCGCGGCGACATTGCCTCAGCCGAACAGCATGCTAAAAAACTCGCCTCAATTTTCGGGACTGACAACTTCTATCTGGAGCTTCAGGACCACGGTTTGCCGGAGCAGCAGACCGTTAACACCGCGCTTGCCGAAATTTCGGAGCGGACAGGCATTCCGCTCGTGGCCACAAATGACGTGCATTATATAAGGCGTCAGGACGCCGATACACACGCAATCCTGATGTGTATACAGACAAACAGCGTGATAACCGACGGCCGGCCGCTCGGATTTGAAACCGACGAGTTTTATTACAAGTCGACCGACGAGATGAAGCGGCTTTTCGCGGCTTATCCCGAGGCGGTCGAAAATACCGTTAAGATAGCGGAGCGCTGCAATTTTCGTTTTGAGTTCGACAAGGTGTATCTGCCGACGTTTACGCCGCCCGGCGGCATGGACCCGGACTCGTATCTGCGCAAGCTAACAAATACGGGTCTTGCGAAAAAGCTTATGTCGGGCGAGATCGTACCCGACGAAAAGCGCACGCCCGAAATGTACCGCGAGCGCATAGACTATGAGCTGTCGGTTATATCCCAAATGGGATACAGCGAGTATTTCCTCATTGTCGCCGACTTCGTGGGATACGCTAAATCCCACGATATACCCACCGGGCCCGGCCGCGGCTCGGGTACTGGCAGCCTTGTCGCATATCTGACGGGTATAACCGACATTGACCCGCTTCGCTATGACCTGGTGTTTGAGGCGTTTCTCAACCCCGAGCGTGTGTCCATGCCGGACTTTGACATCGACTTTTGCTACAACCGCCGCGACGAGGTTATAGCCTATGTGGGCGAAAAATACGGTCACGACCATGTGGCGCAGATTATAACGTTCGGCACGATGGCGGCGCGCGCCGCGGTCCGTGACGTTGGACGGGCGCTCGGAATGTCGTATGCGGAGGTTGACAGGGTCGCAAAGCTTATCCCGCAGCGGCTTGGGATAACGCTCGAGGACGCGATGGGCGACCCTGCAATACGCGAGCTTTATGAAAACGACCCGAAAATACAGCGGCTGCTGGACATATCGCGCGCAGTTGAGGGCATGCCGCGCCACGCTTCGACTCATGCCGCCGGCGTGGTTATAACCGACAAGCCTATAGAAACCTATGTGCCGCTGTCCGTCAACGGCGACGTTATAGTCACGCAATATGATATGGACACGGTGGCAATGCTGGGGCTGCTGAAGTTTGACTTCCTCGGGCTGCGCTATCTTACCATCATCGACGAGTGCCGCAGGCAGGTCATGCTGACCGACCCGGGTTTCGACCTTAGAAAAATCCCGCTTGACGACGAGGCGGCCTATGCGATGATTTCCTCCGGCCATACAGACGGCATGTTCCAGCTCGAGTCGGCGGGCATGAGGCAACTGCTCATGAGGCTGAAGCCCCACAGCATCGAGGATATAATGATATCCATCGCCCTTTATAGACCCGGGCCGATGGACGCGATACCGCGCTATCTCGAGAACCGCGCCGACCCGTCCAAGATAAAATACAAAGTTTCCACGCTTGCCGAAATTCTAAACGAGACAAGCGGCGTTATAGTCTATCAGGAGCAGGTTATGCAGATTTTCCGCGCCGTCGCGGGCTACTCCTATGGACAGGCGGACATCGTGCGGCGTGCAATATCCAAGAAAAAAGCCAACGTTATACAGGCCGAGCGCGCCGGGTTCATAGAGGGCGCGGTAAAGCTGGGCTGCTCGCCAGAGGACGCCCAGGAGCTTTTCGAGGATATGACGGCGTTTGCAAACTACGGCTTTAAAAAGGGACATGCCGCCGCTTATGCGGTTATATCGTATCAAACCGCATATTTGAAAGCTCACTACCCGGGACAGTATCTCGCCGCGCTTATGACAAGCGTGCTCGGCAGCCCCGCAAAACTGGCAGAGTACATTGCGGAATGCACAAGGCTGGGGATAAAGCTGCTTCCGCCCGATATAAATGAAAGCGCCGCTGTGTTCCGATATATAGAATCCGACCGGGAGGACGGCACAGGCGCGATACGTTATGGTTTGCTCGCCGTCAAGGGCGTCGGCGAAAGTTTTATAAATAAGCTGATTGTCGAGCGTGAGACAAACGGCAAGTTTAAATCTCTTTATAATTTCATCTCGCGAACCGCAGCTCACGGCGGAAATCGCAGGCAGGCTGAGGCGCTTATAAAGTCTGGTGCGCTTGACAGTCTCGGCGCGCGACGCAGCCAAAAGCTTGCCGTGTACGAAAAACTGTATGAAATTATACAGTCGAGCGCAAAAAACGAGGTCGAAGGCCAAATTGACCTGTTCGGTGCCGATGACGAGCCGGAAATTGAGATGCCGGACATACCGGAGTTTAGCCTGCGCGAGCTTTTGGCGCTTGAGCGCGAGGCGCTGGGACTGTATTTCTCGGGTCACATTTTCGACCAATACAAAGCCTCGGCCGATGCGCTGGGCGCACTGGCGATCAGCCGAATAAAAAGCGTGTTTGCGGAACACCACGGCTCCGAGCCTGCCTACGACGGCGCAATCGCCGCGGGCAAAACCGTAACCGTGGCGGGCATAATAACAAAGCGTTCGAACAAGCTGACGCGATCGGGAGAGGCTATGGCATTCGTGACAATCGAGGATCGTTATGCCGACATGGAGCTGATTGTGTTCCCGAAGGTGTTGGCATCGTGCGAGCATCTGTTAGTTTATGAAAACGCAATTGCCGCGACAGGCGAGCTTTCGGTGCGCGAAGACGGCTATTCAGGCAACGGAAAAAACGACGACGAGCCCGCATTGCCCGAACCAAAGCTGCTGGTGCGCAACATAGTCCCGCTTATTGCGGGCGCCGAGCAGCAGGCGGCAGCCGCAGAAACCGCGACTGAAAGACCGGACAAAGGGGCAAGCGTCGCAGAAAGCCCAGCAAATCAAAGCAGGGGTTACCCGCAGGCTGCGGTAAATGAGGATGACGGGCCGCTTATCTATATCCCCATGGCATACCGTGTAAATATGACACCGCAGGGCACAGAAAACCGCGCCGGCTCGTCTGCCAAACAGCAAAACGGCATTGAGCATAGCGCTTCATCCGGCGGCGCGATGCCGCAAACCGGTGATGGCGGCACGCCGCAAAAGCCCAAGAGGCTGTTTTTGCGGGTGCCAAACTCAAATTGCGAGGCCTTTCACAAAGCCGTAAATCTTGCCGAGATATTTGAAGGCAACGTTTATGGCAGAACCGAAACATATTTTTACGATGCCTCGACCGGAAAATACTCGCGCTGGAAGCCGGGCATTTATCTTACCGATTTCGTTTTGGGCGAGTTTATCCGCCTGCTCGGCGAAGACAATGTAGTGTTACAGTGAGTGTTCGGGGGCGAGACTGCTGCCCCCGAACCGTGTTTCCCAATCAAAAATAAAATTTTCACGGGGTATAAAAAATGAAAAAGATGCGAGCATTCCCGCTTGAGCTTGTTTTCCGGGTGCTTGCCCCGGTCTTGTCGGCGGCTTTCTATGTGTTTTTGGTGCTCGTCGCATTGCTGGTTGTGGCTACTCCGATTATAGCGCTGGCCGGAGCGTCCGCAGCCGAGATGCTTTTGCCTCCGTTTATGCGCCAGGTGGATGGCGGCTATACAATTTCGCTGGGCAACGGTATAAAAATGTTTGCTCCGAGCAGCGGCGTCGGCACCGACGTCATAAAGTCGTCTATATACATTACATTTCTGCTCTGGATAGCATATCTTGCTGTCTGCATGCCAATATGCAGATTTATATCCCGCCTGTGCGCAAATGTGCGCGACGGCAGGCTGCTTGACCCGAAAAATCCGCTGTATGTGAAATATACGGGCGTAACAGTCATTGCGGGCGGGGTGCTTTTGTCGATTTTGAAACGTTACTATAATTTCAGGCTTGTCGAGCTTTTTGCCGCAAGCTATGGCGCGGTCAGCTTTGCGGTGGGAATTGACATCGCCCCTGTCGTAATAGGCTTGATAATACTGCTTTTTGGCATGATATATAAAGTGATTTGCCGCGAAAGGCAGGACGACCGGATGCCGGAGCGGATAAGTGAAGACGTCAATGTTTAAAAATAAGAATGGAACAAAAAATTAACCGTACAGTCAAAAACATGGGGTATAATCGGTATAACCCATTTAAGTATAATAAGCTCAAACACGAAAGGAACGCGCTCGCAAATAAGAGACGGGCATGCGGAATATACAATGGCGGATAAGACAAGAAAACAACAGGTTGATTGGGGTGACGAGCTGGCGCATGCGCTGAAGCTCGTCGGTAAGATTATTCTCCGAATTTTCACATACCTGTTCAACATACTCATGACATTGCTGCTGATAGGCCTGATTACAGGTACCGTAGTCGGCGGCGCTCTGGCACTTTACATTAAAAACTACATCGATGCCGATATAGATGATTTTGAGCTTATATTCCGCACCGACCAAAGCCTTACTACCACCATGTACTATATGGATTGGGAGGACAGAACCAACCGTATAGGCAGGATGGTGCAAATTGAGGATATAAAGCTTTACAGCTCTCAAAACCGCGTGTATGCCTCGTACAGCGATATGCCCAAATATCTTATAGATGCATTTATAGCCATCGAGGACAAGCGGTTTGAGTCTCACCACGGTGTGGACTGGCTCACAACGATGAAGGCAACCATCAGCTATTTTACGGGCGGTAAGCTGACCGGCGGTTATACCGGCGGCGGCTCGACGATTACTCAGCAGCTTATAAAAAACGTTACCAAATACGACGATGTAACCATCCAGCGCAAGATAACGGAGATAATCCGTGCGCTAAAGCTTGAAAAAGCATATACAAAGCAGCAGATACTGGAGATGTATCTTAACACCATCTCGCTTGCACGCGGCTGCTACGGTGTTGCTGCGGCTGCCGACACCTACTTTAACAAAGATGTAAAAGATTTGACGCTTATAGAGTGTGCGGCGATCGCGGCGATAACGCAGAACCCATCAAAATGGGATCCGATAAGCTATCCCGAAAACAACCAGCTCAGGCGCGACTTGATACTCAGAGAAATGTACAATCAGGGCAAAATAACGCTTTCCGAGTTTCAGTCCGCCTATAAAAAGAAGCTGGTGCTATACTCAGGAAGCAAAGACAATGGAGCAGGCGGCGAAACCGCTGAAGAGGGAGGGTCGACGACGATACGCAGGATCTATAACTGGTACGAGGATGCAGCGATAAGCGAGGCGCGAGACCTTCTTATGAAGCATTACGGCTATTCGAGCGACCTGGCGTCAATGCTTGTCTACACCGGCGGACTTAAAATCGTGCTCGCTATGGATCCGGAGATCCAGCGCATTATCGAAGAATACTATGTAAACGACGAAAACTTCCCGGCAGCCGACAACAGTGTTATACAGCCCAAATCCTCGTTTATAGTTATCCATCCCGAAACGGGCGATGTGCTCGGGCTTGCAGGCGACCGCGGCCCGAAAACCTCCAACCGCATTTTGAACTATGCAACCCAAACTCAAAGGCCGCCCGGCTCGACGATAAAGCCGATTTCGGTATATGCGCCTGCGCTCGAATACGGACATATAACGTTCGGCTCGCCTATAGACGACTCGCCCGCCACTTTCGGCAACGAAACTGTCGGCCCGGACGGCAGAATCATTTACAGCCGTCCCGACGGTTATCCAAATAACTATGACAAAAGCTATCGAGGGCTTACGACCGTCCATTTTGCGATACGCCACTCGCTGAACACGGTATCCTATAAAGTGCTTCAAAAGCTGTCGCTTTCCGCTTCGTTTGACTTTGTGAAAAACAAACTGCATATCGACAGCTTTATAGACTCAAGGGAGCTGGCCGGCGGAGTAGTAATATCCGATATGGATTATGCGGCGCTTGCGCTCGGTCAGATGAACTATGGGCTGACGCTCAAGGAGCTGACCGCCGCGTATTCAATTTTCGCAAATAACGGAATTTTCAACCCGCCAAAGCTTGTGCTTAAAATCATCGACCGCGACGGCAATGTCATAGTCGACAATACCGGCGGCTCCGAAATCGTGATAAGCGAGCAGAACGCGTCGATAATGACCAAAATGCTCGAGGAGGTCGTCGACTATGGTACGGCGGCGCGCATGACGCTGAAAAATAAAGTCGACGTCGCGGGCAAGACCGGCACGACCTCGTCAGACAACGACCGCTGGTTCGTCGGATACACGCCCTATTATATCGCCGGCTGCTGGTTCGGCTATGAAATGCCAAAGAGCCTTTCTAAATTCTCCGCGTCGTACAGCCCCGCACTCAAGGTGTGGGACGACCTTATGGCAATTTTACACGAGAGAGTTTTTGAAGAGGCCGCCGCGAAAGGCGAGCCGATTAAAACTTTTAAGCTTGCCGACGGCGTTGTGACGGCGCAGTATTGCAAAGATTCCGGCAAAGTGCCGACAGAGGCTTGTCGTGCCGACGCGAGAGGCGAATCCCGAATCGAGACCGGCTATTTTACGGTTGATACCGTTCCCACAGAGCCGTGCGACGTGCACAAGCTTGTCGCCTATGACGTTGTTAGCGGCGGTGTGGCCACTTCCAGCTGTCCCGCATCTCACATAAAATATGTGGGCATGCTTAATATTTACCGCAGTTTCCCGGTGCCGCGGATTTATATTACCGACGCTCAATATGTCTACCGCGAGGTTCCGATAGGAGCTCCGCTGTCAACATCGCCTAACCAGCCGTTTTTTGCGGCATCGCTACCGGAAGGGACGTATCCGGGCACAAGCTTTGCCGGCGCACAGTTTAACAGATTGTGCACGGCGCACTACAATCCCGGAGACGACGTGCTCGGCATGTACAAAAAATTGGATCCGGCCGAAACCGAGCCGCCGGATACAAACTATGAGGACGAGGAAGGGTATGTAGACGACGAAGAATGGCTGCTCCCCGACGACTCGATACCGCAGTCCGAAACAGAGGAGCCGACAACGCCGGGAACCGAACCGGCCGAAACCTCGCCTCCCGAAACCGAGCCGCTTGATCCTGGCGAAACGGAGCCGCCGGAAACCGAACCGGTGATTGACGAGCCGCCGCCGGAGGACACAATGCCGGTTGACATCGAGCCCGAGGAAACCGAGCCCGAAGAAACATGGGCGCACGATTATATCCTGCCCGACTGGTGAGTAAGCCGGCCCGCCGGACGAAACACAATGTTTCGCTTCCGGCGGTTTTCGGTGCAAATGTATAATAAAATTCTGGACAACAACAAACAGAGAGAGAATTTATGGCTGACACTTTAAATTTCTGTGCCGTTTGCCTGTTCGGGCTTGAGCGCCTGCTCGGCGAGGAGCTCGACGCTATGGGTTGCAGGCGTACGGAGACAATCGACGGAAGGGTGTTTTTCACGGCGCCACGCGAGTATATAGCGCGCGTCAACATCCGTTCAAGATATGCAGAGCGCATTTATATCGTGCTCGGAAGCTTTATGGCCGAGACGTTTGACGCACTTTTTGAGGGGACGCGCGCGCTGCCATGGGAGGAGTTTATAGGGCGCGATGATCGTTTTCCCGTTACCGGTCATGCGATAAAAAGCAAGCTATATTCGGTGCCTGACTGTCAAAGCATAGTGAAAAAAGCTATTGTCGAGCGCATGAAGCGATTTTATCCGCTTTCTGTTTTTCCCGAGACCGGCCCGACCTGCCGCGCCGAATTTTTCATACTCCGCGACCGCGCTTGGCTGATGATAGACACGAGCGGGGTGCCATTGCATAAGCGAGGCTACAGACCGGAGACGGTTACGGCGCCGCTGCGCGAAACGCTGGCCGCCGCGCTGGCAAAACTCTCCCGTCCCCGCCCGGAAGTGCTGCTGTGGGATCCTTTCTGCGGCTCCGGCACGATAGCTGTTGAGGCTGCAATGCTGATGACAGACCGTGCGCCCGGGCTGAGTCGCTCGTTTGCCGCGCAAAACGCGAAATATCTTGCGGCGTCGGTATGGAAAGATGCCTTTGAAGAGGCGCGCTCGGAAATCAAAACCGACGCAGTTTTCGAAGCTTATGCGTCCGACATCGACCCCGAGTGTGTGAGGATAGCCGGTGAGTGCGCCGAGCGCGCGGGCGTGAGCCGGTATGTCAAAACTTTTGTAGCAGACGCGCTCGAAATCGAAACGGGCGGCAGGCGCGGAACGGTGGTCTGCAATCCGCCCTATGGGGAGCGGCTCCTCGATAGAAAGCAGTGCGAGGCGCTATACAAAACGATGGGCCAAAACTGGAAAAGGCTTGGTAAGTGGCAAATTTACGTGCTCTCATCGCACGAGGGGTTCGAGCGGCTGTACGGACGCCGCGCCGATAAGGTTAGAAAGCTCTATAATGGCATGATAAAATGTTACTACTATCAGTTTTTCAAAAATAAAGACTGATCGCAACATGGAAAGACAGCCGAAAATCCAGCCGCACGACACAAATATGGACGCTTGCGCAGCGGCGTTGTTTTGCGTTAAAACCATAGGCAAATAAAGGCTGTAAAACTTGACAAAGAGTGCTTTTTCTGCTACACTTACTTGTTATGACCGGGTTGCCGGGCTATACTATAATAGGATAAAATTAAAATTTTAATAAAGTTTAAGGACGGATATAATATCATGGAATGGACCTCGCTCAATGACCTGCGCGAGAGTTTTCTGCGTTTTTTTGAATCAAAAGGTCATCTCCGGCACAAAAGTTTTCCGCTTGTACCAATCGGAGACAAGTCGGTGCTGCTTATCAATGCAGGAATGACGCCGCTGAAAAAATATTTCACCGGCGAGGAAGAGCCGCCCTGCAGGAGAATGGCAACCTGCCAGAAGTGTATACGCACCCCCGACATAGAAAGAGTGGGACTGACCGCCCGCCACGGCACATTTTTTGAGATGCTGGGCAACTTCTCGTTTGGCGATTATTTCAAACGGGAAGCTATAACATGGGCGTGGGAGTATATAACCGAGTGGCTGAAAATGCCTGTCGACAGGCTTTGGGTAACAATATATACAGACGACGACGAAGCATTTGAAATTTGGCATAATGAGGTGGGTTTGCCTGCTGACCGAATAGTAAGGCTCGGCAAACCGGACAACTTCTGGGAGCATGGTGCAGGTCCGTGCGGCCCCTGCTCGGAAATCCATTTCGACAGAGGGCCCGAATACGGCTGCGGCAGCCCCGAATGCAAGCCTGGCTGCGACTGCGACCGCTATATGGAGTTTTGGAACCTTGTATTCACGCAGTTTGACAGCGACGGTGAGGGTAACTATACAAGGCTTGCGCATCCCAACATCGACACGGGCATGGGCCTCGAGCGTCTGGCATGCATAATGCAGGGCGTGGGCAACCTGTTCGAAGTCGATACAATAAGAAACATAATGCTCAAGGTCAGCGAAATAGCCGGCATCGAGTATGGAAGCAGCGAAAAGACGGACGTTTCGCTGCGCGTTATAACCGACCATATCCGCTCCACAACCTTTATGGTATGCGACGGCGTTGTGCCGTCAAACGAAGGACGCGGATATGTGCTGCGCCGACTCTTGCGCCGCGCTGCACGCCATGGGCGTCTGTTGGGTATAAACAGGCCTTTCCTGACCGAGATAATAGACGTCGTCGCGCGCGAAAATTACGGCGAATATCCCGAGCTGACCGAAAAGCTTGATTATATAAAGCGCGTTGTTGAAACCGAAGAAGAGCGTTTCGCAGCCACAATCGACGCCGGGCTCGGAATACTGTCCCAAATTATTGCCGATGCCAAAGCTGCGGATAGAACCGAGCTTTCGGGCGAGGATGTTTTCAGGCTGTACGACACTTTCGGCTTCCCGATTGACCTGACGCGTGAGATAGCCGCCGAGTCGGGCCTGACTGTTGACGAGGACAAATTCCTCGAGCTGATGGCGGAGCAGCGCGAGCGCGCTCGCACCGCCAGAGCCGGTATAGGCGGCTGGAGCGAGTCGTCGAAGTCTGAGCTTGAGAACCTTCCCAAAACGGAGTTTTTGGGATACGATATGACCGAGTGCGAGGCGAAAGTTGTTGCCATTGTCGCCGACGGCGAGTTTGTCGAGCGCATCAACGAAGGTGAGATTTCGCTGGTGTTTGATAAAACGGTATTTTATGGCGAGAGCGGCGGACAGGTAGGCGACACCGGCAAAATAGAGGGCGACGGCGTGCTGCTGACCGTCACCGATACAAAGAAAAGCGAAGACGTTTATGTCCATATCTGCACGCTTGAAAGCGGCGAGGTTGCAGTTGGCGATACGCTGAAGCTTACAGTTGACGCCGAGCGCCGCGACGCAATCAAACGCAATCACTCGGCTACGCACCTGCTCCATTCTGCTTTGAGAAAAGTACTGGGCACACATGTAGAGCAGGCAGGTTCATATGTCGACGACGAGCGCGTGCGTTTCGACTTTTCGCACTTTGCGGCGCTTACCCCGGAGGAGATTGACGCGGTCGAGCGTATTGTAAACGAAAATATACTTGCGGGCGAGCCGGTGGAAATCACCGAAACCGATATTGAAACGGCACGCAAAATGGGCGCACTCGCATTGTTTGGCGAAAAATACGGCGATTCGGTGCGTGTTGTTAAGATGGGCGACTTTTCATGCGAGCTTTGCGGAGGTACGCACCTTGACAACACCGCCAAAACCGGACTTTTCAAGATTATTTCAGAGTCGTCCGTCGCGGCCGGCGTGCGCCGCATAGAGGCCACAACGGGTCTGGGTGTATTGCAGGTGCTGCGCGAACGCGAAAACACCATTGCCGAGACCGCAAAAGAGCTGAAAGCAAACGGCCCGGCCGACCTGCCGCGCCGTGCAGCGCAGCTTCAAGCCGAGCTTAAAGCGGCGCGCCGCGAGGTAGAAGTTGCAGAATCGAAGCTTGCTGCCGCCGAGGTGGCAAAACTCTACGAAACAGCCGAAAGCGTCGGCACTGTCAAAGTCGCGGTATACAATGCCGGAAACATTGATGTCGACGCCGCACGCACAATGACGGATGAGGCAAAGACGTCCCATCCCGATATAGTCATTGTGGTCGCCTCGACCGACGGAGAAAAGATAACATTTGCCGTCGGCTGCGGTGCGGAGGCTGTTAAAGCGGGTGCTCATGCAGGCAAAATAGCCGGAGCTGTCGCCGCGATAGCAGGCGGCAGGGGCGGCGGTCGTCCGGACAGCGCAGCCTCTGGCGGGCGCGACGTATCCAAGCTCGATGAGGCTCTCGGGGCGGTCGCGGATATAGTGGGCGGCATGCTGAAATAAGCAAATAATTTTAGGATACGATTTTGTATAGCGCAAATGTAAATTTTTTTCGCGAAACGCATTATGTCGCATGATTTCGCTTGAAAAGTGTATCAAAATAAGATAGAATATAATGCGTTAAATAAAGTAATAATTCTATAAATAAGAGGTTGAGTTTTATGGTAACTGCCGGTGATTTCAAAAACGGCACCACATTCGAGCTGGACGGCGAAGTAATGCAGGTCATTGAATTTCAGCACGTAAAACCGGGCAAAGGAGCGGCTTTCGTTCGCACAAAACTTAGAAACGTCATTACCGGCAGCGTGATTGAAAAGACCTTCAGCCCCACAGACAAATTTGAAACCGCTTATATCGAGCGTAAAGAGATGCAATATCTCTATAGTGACGGCGATCTCTACTACTTCATGGACACCGAAACCTATGAACAGCTGCCAATAGGTACCGACAAACTAAGTGAGAACTTCAAGTTTGTCAAAGAAAATATGATGTGCAGAGTCAACTCCTACAAAGGCAACGTATTTTTGGTAGAGCCGCCGATGTTCGTTGAACTTGAGGTAACCGAAACCGAGCCGGGTGTACGCGGTGATACCGCTACGGGCGCTACAAAGAACGCAACGCTTGAAACTGGCGTGACTATCAAGGTTCCGCTGTTTATAGATGTCGGAGACGTGTTGCGTATTGATACCCGTACCGGCGAATACATTGAGCGCGCGTAAGAGCGGAGCGGGTTGCGGCGGTGGCGACATGAGCGAAATGAGCCCCGCCGAGCTCGCCGCTTATATAAATGAAATCGTTGAAAACCTTCCAGACGGCAACGAAACTCCCGAAACGACAGCACTTCGGGCTGTTGCCGCCGCGATCACAAAGCTTGTGGACGAGGTTGCGGAGCTTGCCGAAGAGTCGGAGCGCATGCGACAGTATCTTGACGAGCTTGATTCCGATCTCGGCGAGCTTGAAGCCGATTATTACAGCGACATTTTTAATTTTGACTTTATGGACTGGCCTTCGGGCGTAAGCCATTGTCAGCCGATAATTTTCAGCGAGCAGCCGAGCGCGGACGAGCACAGCACGCAAAGCGCGCAAAAGTCGGACCCGCGCGACGACGGCAGAGACGAAGGCCGGGGCTGACAGTATAGAATGCAAATAAAGTTTGACGCGCATACAGCGCGCAAAGCTGAGGGACGCGCTTTATTGCACGTCCCTTTTAATACAGCCGAAATTTTAGCCGCGATAAGACAAGGCAAATGCCTTAGATGAATACAATTTCTGCGGCCGGGAATGAATATTAGCATACAAAGCCAAACAGCCGGGCGACAGGGCTTTTCATTGTTATTGTCAAATACTGTCTCGTTGCCTGAAGCTGCCGCAGCACACTTTGAGGCGGCTACCCATACTTTATAAATACCATATAGGAAGATATGATAACCGATTACGTTAAACTGTTGCTGAAAGCCGGTGACGGCGGCAACGGCTGTGTTGCCTTCCGCAGGGAAAAATATGTAGCATACGGCGGCCCGTCGGGCGGCGACGGAGGCAAAGGCGGCGATATAATACTCACCGTTGACGATGGCGCCAATACGCTGCTTGCCTACCGTTACCGGCGCAAGTTTATTGCGCAAAATGGCGAAGACGGAAAGTCCAAAAAATGCCACGGAGCAGATGGGCCCGACCTTGTTTTGCCCGTTCCGCCCGGAACATTGGTACGCGATGCGGCGACGGGTAAGATTATACATGATATGTCCGACGGCGAGCCGTTTGTCGTTTGCCGTGGCGGAAAGGGCGGTTGGGGCAACGCGCGGTTTGCCACATCGACCCGCCAGATACCAAGGTTTGCGAAGGCTGGCTTGAAAGGCGAAGAAAAAGAGGTAATTTTGGAACTAAAAATGCTTGCCGACGTCGGACTTATAGGTATGCCAAACGTAGGCAAGTCGTCAATACTTGCAAAAATCAGCGCCGCGCGCCCGAAGATAGCAGACTACAACTTCACGACGCTTTCCCCGAACCTCGGCGTGGTGAAAACCGGCGACGACGGCGCGGGCTTTGTCGTTGCGGACATCCCCGGTCTTATAGAGGGCGCGTCCGAGGGCGCGGGGCTGGGCCATGACTTTTTGCGTCACATCGAGCGCTGCCGGCTGCTTGTGCATGTGGTCGATATTTCGGGCATGTCGGGACGCGACCCACGCGAAGACATGCGACTGATAAATGAAGAGCTTAAAAAATACGACAAAGAGCTTGCACTGCGTCCGCAGATTATTGCCGGCAACAAATATGACATGGTGGCCGACAGCTCTTTGCTTGAGGATTTCGAGAAGTTCTGCGACGAGTACGGCTATGAGCATATATACATCTCGGCTGTGACCGGGTATAATATCAAAAATCTTATTCATCTTGTTTCGGAGCGCTTGAAACTGCTGCCGCCGATAAAAATATACGAACCTGAACTGAAGCCCGAGGATTTTGAGGACAAAAAAGATCGGGAGGTTACGGTCAAAAAAGAAGGCGGCAAATATATCGTCGAAGGCGAGTGGCTCGAGCGGCTTATTGCACAGGTCAACTTCAGCGACCGCGATTCTCTGCATTACTTCCAGCGGGTATTGCGCAGATCCGGTGTGATAGATGTGCTCGAGGCGGCAGGCGCGACCGACGGAGATACCGTACGCATTTTTGATTTTGAGTTCGAATTTATAAAATGACAACAACAAATATAATGAGGGACATGAAAATGGAATCCGGGGACATTGGACAGCAGCGAAAAAAGATAATATTTTCGGGCATACAGCCGAGCGGTGTGCTCACACTCGGCAATTATCTGGGCGCGATGCGCAACTGGACAAAGCTGCAGGACGAAGCGGACTGCCTTTATTGTGTTGTCGACCTTCACGCAATAACGGTGCGCCAGGTGCCGGCAGAGCTGCGCAGACGCACCTATGAAACGCTTGCGTTGCTTTTGGCAAGCGGACTTGATTCCGATAAAAACATCCTGTTTGTGCAAAGCCACGTTTCGGCCCATGCGCAGCTTGCGTGGGTACTCAACTGCTTTTCGATGTTCGGCGAGCTTTCGCGCATGACACAGTTCAAAGAAAAAAGCTCAAAGAACGCCGACAACATAAACGCGGGCCTTTTCACCTATCCGGTACTGATGGCGGCCGATATATTGCTTTATCAGACCGACCTTGTACCGGTCGGCTCCGACCAAAAGCAGCATATAGAGCTGGCAAGAGATATAGCCATTCGTTTCAACGGCATTTACGGAGAGACTTTCCGCGTGCCGGAAGATTATATACCCCAGACCGGCGCAAGGATAATGTCGCTTGCCGACCCCACAAAGAAGATGAGCAAATCGGACGAAAACGAAAACGCGGTTATATCGCTGCTTGACGGGCGCGACGTCATTGTGCGCAAGTTCAAGCGCGCGGTGACAGACTCGGGGGCCGAAATCCGCCGCGGTGAAGGCAAAGAGGGGATAGCCAACCTTATGACAATCTACTCGTGCTTTACAGGTAAGACAGATGAGGAGATAGAGCGCGAGTTTGAAGGTCGCGGTTACGGCGAGTTTAAAATGGCGGTTGCCGAAGTGACAGCCGACGGGCTTCAGCCCATCCAGGACAAGTATGCAGAGCTTATGGCAAATAAGCCTTATCTTGAGCAGGTGATGAAGACCGGTGCCGAGCGCGCATCAAGAATTGCATCACGCACGCTTTCAAAGGTTTACAGAAAAGTCGGATTTGCTCAGATAAAATAAGCATTTGGTGCGGGCGCCGAAACAGTGACGGCAATTTGTGCCGGGGGTAAGTTCGGATGAAGAAGGTTTTTATGCTGGCTGCGGTGCTGCTCTCGCTGCTTTTGCTGTTTGCGGGCTGCAGCGAGGACGATAAAATGCCCTCGAAAGTGAAGCTCGCGCTCGTCGAGGGCGGCGCGCCGAAATATGTTCTTGTACGCGGCGACATATCGGACAAAGTTGAAACCGACGCCGCGGTGAAGCTGCGCAAAGCGTTAGTCGAAGCCTATGGTGTGGAGTTTAAGCTTACCACTGACTGGGTCAAGCCCGGCGTGCAGGAGGAGACCCGGTTTGAGATACTTGTGGGCGAAACCGTACGCGAGGCAAGCAAAAACGCGCTTGATTCACTCGGCCCGGGCGCTTTTGTGATAAAAGCCGACGGCGACAAAATAGTCATACTCGGCAACACGCCGAAGGGCACTGCCGCCGCCGTCGACTACTTTATCCAGCACTACATATCGGCAGACGTTGAAGAACTGACCCCGGTCGCAAATCTGCTTTATAATGGCAGCTATCAAGAACCGGGCACAATATATATCATAGCCAAGGGCATGAATAACCTCGCCGGTTTTTGGGAAACCGACGTCGTGCGGCTTTATACCTGCCTTCAGGGGCTGCTCAACAGGCGCTATGCGGAGGGCGAGTCGAATTTACTCGTCTATCAGGATTTCGACGAATCCGACCAGTTTTGGCTGTCCTATATGATGGGTCCCGGCAAGACGTTTGAAGGCTTTAATACGGTAACGCTGGCGACTGCCGACGAGCTTTGGGACTTCCTTATGCCATTTATAAAGGAATATGGCATTGTGCTGTGGGACCCCGAGGTGCCGGCGACGTCAAATGTCGCTTCAACTATATGCGGAGTTGAAGGCTACCTGCCCGTCAAATACGACGAGTCGCCGGACAGCCTCTATAGTTTCCTTGTAAAAAACGGTGTTGAGGCGAAAATGTCGCTTGTCGGCATGTTTGATGGTGAGCCGGGGACAAAAATTGCCGGCACCGACATCCAGTCGTCGGGCAGTGCCAAGTGCGACGCATATTTGTGGGCGCTCGAAAAGTATATGGACAGCTGTTCGAATACCCACATAGCATATACGCTGGACGGCGCGGGTACTGTGCCCACAAATGTGATATATCAAAAGGCGGAGGGCACGGACAGCAGGTATAACCAGATTCCCAGCCATGACTACTATATCTACCACAAGATGTTCTTCTTCGACCTTACCCCGACCAAACAGCAGCGCCCATGTGATGACCCCGACCAGCCGCCGAATACAGACAGAAAGACGCTTGAGCTGATTCTTCAGACCATGTACGACCGGTCGGGCGGCGAGATGGTGCAGCTGCTCGGTTTCCCGCCGTGGTGGATGAAGTATACAACCTTCAGAGGGCACAGCAACGTGGAGCCTACCCAGCTCGAGTGGGCGTTTACGCAGCTTATAACAACCTATAACTGCGTAAAAGAAGCGGACGCCGCCCATCCGGCATGGATGTCAAACGGCTCGTTTTATACCCAGTTCAAGCTGTCACGCGAAACATACGAAAACACGAGACCGGCGGAAAAGCTCACCTTTGACGAGGATACGGTTTACTGGACAATCTATCTCGGCGACTATGACTCCTCGGCATGGCTGAAAAAGCATGTCCCAAACTTCTGGGGCGACAACGCAAGGGGAACATTGCCGCTCAACTGGGCGTTTAACCCCAACCTTTCGGACCGCGTGCCCATGGTGTGGGAATATGTGATGGAAAACCTGACGCCGAATGACTACATAATATCGGGGGACAGCGGTGCCGGATATGTATTCCCGTCAGCGCTTATAGACACCAGACTGCGCGCGCTGCCGAGCGCAGCCGACAAATGGGTGGACTATAACGAGCCGTATTTCAAGAGGTTTAATCTTGACATCGTGGGCTTTATAATCAACGGCACGAACCCTGTGACGCCCGAAGTCATGGAGATGTATAACAAAATTGCACCGGTCGGCAGCATGCACAACGACAGAAGCAAGAGGCTGACAATTTATAAGGGAGTGCCGTATTTGTATCTGCAAAACGGCATCGACCCGATGGGCGCCGACACGCCCAAAGAGATGTATAACTTTATAAGCTCAAACCTCCAGTCGGGCATAAACTTTGCGGCGTTTCGCACTATATGCAACAGCCCGTCACAAATCGCCCATTGCGTGTCTGAATTCAGTAAATATGCCGAGACGAAGGATAAAAGGCACAACTATGTTTACGTCGACATATACACGTTTTTCGATCTTGTAAGGCAGTCCGGTCAGGGCAAAATTATAGACTGACGCGGGCAGGAAAAAGACAGATAGAAAATATTTGTAAAGAGGTTAAAATGGTAATAATAACGATGGAAGACGGCTCCGAAATAAAACTGGAGCTGGACAGAGAAGCCGCACCTACCACGGTCGCCAACTTTGAAAAACTGGTGAGCGAAGGCTTTTACGACGGCCTTATATTCCACAGAGTTATACCCGGATTTGTTATTCAGGGAGGCGACCCGACCGGCACCGGTATGGGAGGCTCGAGCGAATCAATCAAAGGCGAGTTTAAGGCCAACGGCGTTGAAAACAACCTCTCACACAAGCGCGGTACAATCTCGATGGCGCGCAGCAGCAAATACGACTCGGCATCGTCGCAGTTTTTCATCTGCCATGCCGATGCTACCTTCCTTGACGGCAGCTATGCAGCGTTCGGCCACGTCGTGGAGGGCATGGAGAACGTCGACAAGATCGCGTCGGTACCAACCGACGCGCAGGACAGACCGCTTGTCGAGCAGAAAATGAAGACGGTGAGAATTGTATAAAATGTCACGCATGTCTCTTGCTATATTGGAGGAGGCGCTGCCGCCGAGCCTGACTTGGCGGCAGAAGCTCGATGCCGCCGCCAAAGCGGGATTCGACGCACTCGAGCTTTTTATAAGCGACGACGACAGTAGGGCTGCTCGCCTTGAGATGCCTTACGGCATGCGAAGGGCAGTCCGCGACTTTCAAAACGACTCGGGCGTTCGAATAGGCTCGATAAGCCTTTCGATACCATGCAGCCTCCTGCTCGCAAGTCCCAACCCCGCTGCCCGCAAACGCGCCATCGATATTTTGCGCGGCACGGTCAGATTTGCCGAAAACATGGGGATAAACCTGATTCAGCTTGCTGATTGTGATATGGATACACTTGATATGACAGCCGACGGCGCAAAGTATTTTGAGGAATCCCTGCGTTCGGCAGCCCTTTACGCCGCGGCGTCGGGCGTGACAGTTGCTCTTGGCACCGGAAAGTCGCCTTTTATGAATACGGTATCTAAAGCGGCAGAATTTGTGCGACGGATTGGCATGCCCAATTTTGGACTGTACCCCGACATCGGCAATCTCTACTGCGGCGTCGAGCCGCCGGAGGGCGCTGATGCGCCCGGCGAGCTTGCCCGGCTTGTCACAGCCGAGCTTGATAGCGGGCGCGGGCATATATTTGCCGCGCAGCTGAAAGACACAAGACGCGACGCCCATGACGGTCTTTTCCCCGGCGAGGGACGCGTTGATTTCGAGCTTATAATGGCAAAGCTATATGAGCTGGGAGTCAGGCGATTTGCTGCCGTACAGCGCTATACAAGCGACCGTGCCGATTGCTGGGAAGAAGATTTGAAGCGAACCGCCTCGCTGATGCGCGGCGCATGGTCGAAAAGAAAGGCAGGCGCGTCCCATCGCGCAAACGGTGATTGACATGAGCTTTAGTGCAGAAATGATAATGCTTCTTACCGCGCTTGTGTTCGCGGGTCTGATAGCTTTTACGACAACACCGATGGCAAGGATGATAGCCTATCGTATCGGCGCCATAGATGTGCCGCGCGATAACCGCAGGATGCACAAGGAGCCGATTCCAAGGCTCGGCGGGCTGTCTATATTCCTCGGCTATACGCTTACGACACTGGTTTTCTGTGAATTTACGCCCACGCTTGTCGCAATGTGGCTCGGCGGCGCAATTCTTGTCGTCACGGGTATACTCGACGACGTGTTCAGGCTTCACGCGCTCATAAAGCTTGCCGCACAGATAGCGGTTGCCGCAATTGCGGTTTCCCAGGGTGTGACGATAACATTCGTAAACCTGTTTGGAACATACATCCCGCTCGGAGTTTTTTCAATACCGATAACAATCCTGTGGATTGTGGGGCTGACAAACGCCATAAATCTGATAGACGGTCTTGACGGGCTGTCCTGCGGAGTGTCGGCTATATGCTGTGCGTCGCTGCTGCTCGTCATGCTGCTCAACGGTGACGGCACGTCGGCACTGTTGACCGCTATAATGGTCGGCGCATGCCTTGGTTTTCTGCCGTTTAACACCAATCCCGCGAAGATTTTTATGGGCGACACCGGCGCGCTGTTTTTGGGATATGTAATGTCGCTTTTGTCAATTGAGGGACTTTTTAAATTCCACACTGCGATGTCGTTTTTCATCCCGCTGTCGATTTTTGGGCTGCCTATCGGCGATACAGCTTTTGCGTTCATAAGGCGAATACTTAACGGGAAAAACCCCTTTTCCCCCGACCGCGGACATATCCATCACAAGCTCATTGACATGGGTTTCAATCAAAAACAGTCGGTGCACATACTATATGCAATTTGCGCAATACTTGGCGTGTCGGCAGTTATGTTTTCAACCGAGCGCTATGTAGAGGCGGGACTTGTCATTGCAATCGGTTTTGCAATTTTTACGATAATTTTTATTATGCTGAAAAACCCGAGCGCACGCATTGCGTCGGGGCTTGGGCTTGATGAAAATATTTGCCGGAAAGAACTGAAAGAAACAAAACCCAAAGAAGCGGAGCAAAGCGGCTCCGAAAGCACTACCTAAACCGCAGCGGACGACTGCGCATATAAATATGAACTACGACGTGAAAATCAGGCGCGAAAAAATTCGCACGGCGCTGGCAACCGCGATTATGTTTGCGGCAGCGGCGGCGGTTTTCGTGTTTGTTCTGTATGGCCTTTATAAAATACACATGATAAAACTGCCCGAACCGCTTGAGAGGTTGCTCGGAGAGGATGAAACACATCCGCCAGAAATACAAATTGGCGGCGACGAGCAGCGCATATATGCCTCGCTTTCGGGTGCGCCGGCATTATCGGACGATTATGTGCTTGAATATGACATCGACCCCGCGGTTTTGCTTGAGATTTTGCAGGATTCAAAGCCGACCGAAGCCTTTTATATGGAGGCGAAGATAACTTATGGCGACGGGCAAAGGACGCTTTCGCGCGAGCTTAAACTGAAACGCGACGGAGAAAAATACCGCGCGCAGTTATACGAGGAGGCAGCTCCTAAACCGACGCTTATAGTATGCGACGGCAAAAATATTGAGTATACAGACTATGCCGCTGGAGGCAGTGAGCAAAAGCGCATTTATCCCGCCGGAGGGGATTTTTCGCTTGAATATCAACTAGGGCTGCCGTCTATTGAAATCATGCTTGAAACGGGTGGAGAAGGTCTCAAAATCTCGCATCAGCGCACCGAAAGCGACAATCTCTATTTTGTCGAGTGTGAATATCCCGAGCAGAACATGCGAAAGGTGGTTTATATCTCGGTAAAATACAACTGCATTTTTTCGGCTGAGATATACAGGGGCGAAACACTCGTGTATAGACTGGCCACAACCAGATTCGAGGCAAATCCGGCAATAGGCAACTCAGATTTTGTGATAGAACAATGATACAACCCGGGATCTGCAGAAAGACCCCGGGCTGTTTATTTGCCTCGGTTGACGAAAATACTATATATACACCATGCAAATACGCATGCCAGTTGTTATTTTAGCCGAAAATTCGCGCGATGCCCGATTTCGGACTGTATCAGTTGAAAATCCATAAGGAATTTGCTATAATTAAATTGAAAAGTTTTATTGTGTAAACTTAATAAGGTAATTTAAGGTGGTGCGGTTTTGCAAAATAAATTTTTCGGAGAATTAAGCGTTATCGGGATGAGGGGTAGCGAAGACTTTGTCGCACAGGTGGACAAATATCTTCGTGAGTGGCGCGGAACGGACGAGTCGTTCATCGTTACCCCGATCTGCGAGCGCTTTGGTACAGGTGAAGCCAAATGTATGCTGCGCAGCACGATGCGTGGACATGACACCTATATATTTGCGGATCTTTACAATTACGGCGTGACGCTGCGGATGTACGGCAAAGAATTTCCGATGAGCCCCGACGACCACTTTCAGGATCTCAAACGTATTATTGGCGCAATCGGAGGCAAGGCAAGGCGCATATCGGTTATAATGCCGATGCTTTACGAAAGCCGGCAGGACAAGCGCCAAATGCGCGAATCGCTTGACTGTGCAATGGCACTTCAGGAGCTCGAGCGCATGGGAGTGTCAAATATTATAACGTTTGACGTGCACAACCTCGGTGTCCAGAATGCCATACCGCTTTGCGGATTTGACAACGTGCATCCAACCTACCAGATGCTTAAAGCACTGGTGCGAGAGGTGCCCGATATAGAGTTTCATCCCGAAAAATTGATGATCATATCGCCGGACGAGGGCGGGATGTCCCGTTGTCTTTACTATTCGTCGGTGCTTAAGCTCGATCTCGGTATGTTCTACAAGCGTCGCGACTATACCCGCGTAGTTAACGGCAAAAACCCCATTGTTGCACATGAATACCTCGGCCGCAGTGTTGAGGGTATGGACGTTATAATAGTCGACGATATCATCGCATCGGGCGAGTCGATGCTTGACGTGGCAAAGCAGCTTAAAGATAAGGGCGCAAGGCGTATTTTTATTTTTGTCACCTTTGCGTTCTTTACTGAAGGGCTGGAAAAAATGGATCGTGCGTATGAAGAGGAGTACGTCACAAAACTCTTTACCACGAACCTAATTTATCATCCTAAAGAACTCGTTGAAAGGCCGTGGTATGCAGAGGCTAACATGAGTAAATATATCTCACTTATAATAGATACCCTGAACCGCGACCAGTCGATAAGCAGCCTGCTCAACCCGGTCGAGCGTATCCAGAACCTGCTTCACCGCCACGCGTCAGGACAGCACACGGCAGCGCCAAAGATAAGGCAGCAAGTGTAGTGTGACAGCGTAAAGTAGACATTTTTCAGCCGCGGCACAGTCGCGCCGGCGGATTTTTATTGACAAGTCGGCATATATATAATGCTTATAGCGCAAGGTAGATTATAAGCTGTGTCGGGCAATGGAGGATAGCGGCTCAAAGGAAACATATTACAATAATATTATATATCGGTAAATCGCTTGACCGGCAGCCGCAATAGCGATATAATTAAAGTAATATTTTTATTCGGAGGTGCGGCACATTGAAACTTGCCGAGGCGCTTAACTTGCGCGCCGATTTACAGCGGCGTATCCAGCAGCTGCGTGCGCGACTGCTCCAAAATGCCAAAGTTCAGGAGGGCGATGTGCCGCTCGAGTCTCCGCACGACCTGCTTGCCGAGCTTGACGAGTGTGTGTCGCAGCTCGAGGAGCTTATATCCAAAATAAACCTTGTAAATGCGCGTATCACCGATGAAAGCGGCGTGACAGTGACAGAGCTGCTTGCGCGCCGCGATGCGCTGGCGATGAAACTGTCGGTGCTCCGCGATTTTGCGGACGAGGCGGGCGAGGTTGTCATGCGCTATGGTAAGTCGGAAATCAAAGTGCGCAGCACCGTTGATATGCGCGAGTTGAGAAAAGAGATAGACGATTTCTCAAAAGAGTGGCGCGAGCTGAACACCAAAATTCAGGGAATCAACTGGACGACCGAACTATAAAGAAAAGCATGGTAGCGTGATACGGCGGGCGTGCGCGAACTCCTTGTGTCGGGGAGAAAACCGGCATGCTGTTCGAGTCCGGTTCGGGGCGTGGGACACAATTTAAACAGACGCCCAGCATACGGCACAACCGCACCTTTACATCGCAACCTTACAACCGCCGCGCAGACGACGTGACACGTGAGGGTGGGAGCCGAGCGTACAATTACTAATTTGTATGTGAGGCGGGGACTTTATGGACCGGCGGGCTGAAATGCCCGGCCGGTCTAAGATTTTTTTGTGCAGGCGCTAATTTGCACTTGACAAAATCGATTTTTAGTGGTATAATATCGGTCGTATCGAAATTGTACCCGTAGCTCAGCCGGATAGAGCAACTGCCTTCTAAGCAGTAGGTCGTGGGTTCGAGTCCCCCCGGGTACGCCAACGAATTCTTTGCTTTTAAATCAAAATAAGGCAAAAGAATCCGAATTGAATATGGTGGGTGTAGCTCAGGTGGTTAGAGCGTCAGGTTGTGGCCCTGAAGGCCGTGGGTTCGAGCCCCATCACTCACCCCAGCCGGTATACCGGCGAAAAAAGAAGCGCACTTGCAGATGCAGGTGCGCTTCTTTTTTCCTGCATGAGCCTTGCCATGATATGTGCAAGCCATGCCATCGCCGCAGAATTGCTTGTGCGGCTGCTTGACGCCAAAAAACCCGCCGCATGCGTCGCGGCGGGTTTTTGGCTTTTAGTATTTGATTAAATAGTAAATGACGTATATCCAGCCGAGGATACCGTGGAATATCGCCCAGCCTATTGATTGCCAAGCCGTGTATGATATTATCATCGCAAGGCAGGAACCGAATCCGATGCCTGCTTTTGACACGGTCTTGCTGCCCTCTGTAATATTGTTGATGATGGTATACTGCCTTTTTTCGCCGTATATAATTTCCTCCACGCTGACACCGAGCGCACACGAGATTTTGTGTAGCATATCGATGTCAGGCTCTGTTTTGCCGCACTCCCAGTTTGATACTGCCTGTCTTGTGACATTCAGCTTTTCAGCCATAGCGTCCTGAGTGAGTCCCTTTTCCTCGCGAAACCTTTTGATGTTTTTGCCGACGCTGCTCAAATAATCCACCTCCCGCCGATATTATATCGCAGGCGCCGCAATTTTTGGAGAAACAATATGTTGCAGCGCCCGGATTTACGCCAAAATCGGCTCAAACAGTGCAATGCTATGTTGCAATGCTATATAAGCCCGGCGAATCTCAGCCCGAACACGCTTAAAAACAGCGTGAACACGCATGCAAACGTAGTAAGCAGCGTTATTTGGCCGGTAAGCTCGTGGTCCCCGCCCATGTTTTTCGCCATTATGTAGCCGCTGACAGCCGACGGCCCGCCGAACAGGATTAGCACGACCCCGAGGTCGATGCCGCGAAAACCTAACGCTACAGCGGCGCCGACCGCAGCGACAGGTACAATTATCATTTTGACCGCGGTTGCCACAAGCGCGAGTTTCAGACTGCCCCGTAGCGCGGAGAAGCTGAATCCGGCACCGAGACTGATTAGCGAAAGCGGGAGAGTGAGATTGCCGAGATAACCGAGCGGCTTTGTTATAAGCTGTGGAAGCTTGATTGGAAGAAGCGATATAGCAAGTGCGAGCACAATCGATATAATCAGCGGGTTTTTTGCGATGCTGGCTGCAATTTTCTTTGCAGCAGCAGAGGGGGAGAGCCTTTTATCTTCGGGCGCAAACATCGAAAACGAAGTTACGGCAAGCGCGTTGAACAGCGCGATGCAGAATGGTAAAGTCATTGCAAGGCGCTGCACGCCTGCGTCGCCGAACATGTTTTGCGCCAGCGGGATGCCGAGTATGGCAAAGTTTGACCTAAAGGTTGCCTGTACCATCGAGCCGCGCTGTGGGTTGCCTTTGACGGTAAGCGGTACGATGACGAGCGCTGCAAGGAATACCGCCAGAATACCGGCAAGGCAAAACAGCGTGAGAGCTGCCGCGGAGCTGCCTCCGCTGCCCTCTGCCGCCTCGGTAATCTCGCAGAACAGCAGTGCGGGGAGCGAGACATAAAAGACAAGTCGGTCGGATACGGCAAGAAATTTGTCGGAGACCAATTTTATTTTATTCAGCTCATAGCCGAGCACCGCCAATATAAATATAGGTGCAACGGCGTTTATGCTGTATATAAAACTTTCGTGCATTGAGTATTAGTACCAGTTGGTATGGAAGAACTCGCCGCGCGGGCGGTCTATGCGCTCGTAGGTGTGGGCTCCGAAGTAGTCGCGCTGGGCTTGAAGCAGGTTAGCGGGCAGCCGCTCGCTGCGATAGCCGTCAAAATAAGCAAGCGCTGACGAGAAGGCAGGGACCGGTATGCAATGTGACACGGCATCGGCGACGACCTCGCGCCATGCGCTTTCACACTCGGCGAGTTTATCGGCAAACCAAGGGGCAACCATCAGGTTGGCAAGCTCGGGATTGGCGTCGAACGCCTCTTTGATATGACCGAGGAATACGCTGCGTATTATGCAGCCGCCACGCCACATTAGCGCAATCGCGCCGAAGTCGAGATTCCAGCCATATTCATTCGCGGCAGAGCGCATGAGAGCAAAACCTTGGGCATAGGACACGATTTTGGATGCCAGCAGCGCGCGTCCTATCTTGTCCAGCATGGCTTTTCGCTCGCTTTCGGGTACAACCGGCACCTCCTTGCGCGGGAACACTTTCGATGCCGCGACGCGCTCTTCTTTGAGCGCCGACAAAAAGCGCGCGAATACCGCCTCGGCGATGAGTGTGAGCGGCACTCCCTCATCGAGAGCGTCTATTACAGTCCATTTGCCTGTGCCTTTCTGCCCGGCGGTATCGAGGATGTAATCGACAGGCTGCAGACCGTCCTCGTCTCGAAAGCCGAGTATGTCGCGCGTGATAGAGATAAGATAGCTGTCAAGCTCGCCTCTGTTATATTCGTCAAATGCGGCGCTCATTTCGTCGTTTGTCATGCCCAGCCTGTCGCGCATGAGGTGGTATGCCTCGCAGATAAGCTGCATGTCGCCATACTCGATGCCGTTGTGAACCATTTTAACGAAGTGGCCGGCACCGCCCTCGCCAACCCAGCCGCAGCAGGGCTCGCCAGCCGGCGTTTTGGCGCAGATTGCCTCGAAGATATCGCGAACGTAAGGCCAAGCCTCGGGCGAGCCGCCCGGCATCATGGAGGGGCCGTGCAGAGCGCCTTCCTCGCCGCCCGAAACGCCCGTGCCGATATAGTAAAGCCCTTTTGACTCGACATATTTTGTGCGGCGCGCCGTGTCGGGGAAGTGTGAGTTGCCGCCGTCGATTATAATGTCGCCCTTCTCAAGGTATGGGAAAAGCGCCTCAATCATGTCGTCGACAGGCTGGCCGGCTTTTATCATGAGCATGACGCGGCGGGGTTTTTTCAGCGATGCCGCCAGCTCCTCGAGCGAGTAGCAGGCAGTAATGTGCTTGCCGGCGCCCCGGGCCTCAATAAACTCCTTGGTGCGGGCTGCTGTGCGGTTGTAGACAGAGACCGCAAAGCCGCGGCTTTCGATGTTGAGCGCAAGATTTTCGCCCATGACGGCAAGCCCAACAATCGCAATGTCTGATTGCATTTTATATCCTCCGTTCCTAATAAATATTGATAAAATTTGAAAACATGTTTTATGGTGTATGTGACATGATTGTCGTGCAAGCTGCTAAAATCCAATGCGCATTAGATTTATTATGAAGCAGATTCATTCTCCCGTGTAGTCGGGCGAAACGAGCACGGCTACAAGATCCTCTTCGTATACAATTTCTGTCCAGCCCCTTGCAATCAAAAGCGAATAGCGCGCCTCGGCTCGAGTGGTATCGAATCGAAGGTCTATTACAGCGTAGTCGGTGGGGTTCCTTGATTGGAGCTCGTAAATCTCGTCGCGCTGTGCAAGCTTGGGGACCAAAAAGCTGGACGCCTTCACCGACGCGTCGGCGGGGATTGCCTCAAGAATTTCGGTTATCCGCCGGTTGTCCTCGTATTCTTCTTTGTATTTGTCAATGTAGTAGAGTTTGGTAAGCGATGTACCCGAAAATGCCACCGCCGCAGCGGCCGCCGAAACAAGTACCGCGCAACGTCTTGCCCGCTCGCCAAGCTCCGCTGCGTTGACAATCGCAAGGTAGAACAAAAACGCAAGCGAGCCGAATACATACTGAAACCATATTGAGTATTGATACTGGTAATCGCTCATGTGGTTAACAAGCAGCATTGGCAAAAGCAGTATAAACCTCGCAGGCTTTGCCGTCATTACCGGCAAAAATGCCAGCGGTGCCAGCATCAAAAGCAAAAACGCGATTTTTTCGGCCATATCAAACGACTCGCCGAACACAAGCGCGGGATTGACAATCACGTTTCGAACAAAGTCAAGCAGTCCATTTTGGCCGAAGTCGAGGAAATTTTCATAGCGATATGCCATCACGCCCTGGCCGTGAGTATTAAGATAATATGCGGCAAAAAGAAAATATACGAGGCTCGCGCAGAAGAGTATAATGCCGTTTATCTTGCAGCGGTGACGGCGATAGAAAGTGTTTTCGTCCTCCTGCCCCGCATTGCTGCCGGAAAAAAGCATGTAAATCCCTATAAAGGCAGTATAAACAGGCGCATCCTCTTTGACAAGCAGGACAAGAGCGGCGGAAACGAACATAGCCGCAAATTTGCGACATTCGAAAAAATAGAGCGTCCACAGTATAAGCGGCGCAAGGAAGCAGTTTTCGTGTATATCGTAAAAGCAGCCGCCCGACAGCGCAGGATACAATGCATAGATAAGCGAAAAAGCAAAGCCGTACTTGTCCGAAAGCCCTTTCTTTTTGCAAAGCAGATATATTGGCAGGACGCCCGATGCTAAAATGACCGCCTGCGCAATCTGTAGCGTGAGCGGCGAGGGGAAAAGCGCATAAAAAGGCAGGATCAAATAGTAGATAGGCGAGATATGCACCTTGAAATGCGAAAGCAGCATGTCGCGCTCGCAGGTCACAAGCGGCAAAAGCCTTGTACGCATGTTGTGAAACATGTTGACGAATATGCCAAAGTCATAATTCGGCGTCGAATAGGTGAGATAGCGCAGCGAGGTCAGCCCGCCGGTGAAAACCGCAAAAAACAATGCCGCAAGCGCCGCTCCGCATACAAGCACGCCGCGCGGCACTTTGAGCGAGGAAAGCAAAGGGCCTATTGAACGTTCGGCGTAAATAATGGCAACAGCCACACCGGCGGAGACAGCTGTTATGACAAACGGGTTTTGCGACTCGCGGGCAATAAGAATCGCGCAGGCTGCCGTTATAATGGCAAGCGACGCGCGGTCGACGGTGTCTTTTCCGGTTATTTTATGAATAAAAGTCAAGACCACATACACCGCCGCAAAAATTGCGCCGGTGTAAATAAGACTTGCGTTTGAGGCGTATGCAGGTGTGAGCAGCCAGTCTTTGCCGCCGAAATATGCTGTCACGAAAAAGGCGGCAAACCATGCGGCAACAGCTCGAGAAAAATATATGCTCATAACTAAAGTATCAAACTCCAAAAACATTTTGGGACACGGTTATTTTAGCACACATAGGAAAGCATTTCAAGTTTGCAGAGCAAAGTTGGCTTGGGAGACCGTTATAATGTATGGTGCGAAATTTCGTTGAAAAGCGGCTGTGAGCGTGCTATAATTAAACATGTAGTTCATGACCGGAGACGGCATAATGCAGGAGATGACCGGCAGAGGGCGTTTTATTAGAACGCTTAAAAGAGAAAAAATCGGCGGTTGAGTGCCGACTCGCTTGACCCGCAGAGGTGTCGGTCTCAGGCCGGTAAACGACCTCTATGGCGACCGCGTGGCGCTTGTTGGTAATGTCAACTGCGGACTGTTTCGGACCGGCACCGAGGAGGAGTGTACAGCCGACATCCGCCGCTCTCTGCGCGACGGAATGAAGAGGGGCACAGGCTATATATTCTCGACCTCCAATTGCGTTTATACCGGGATGCCGCTCAAAGGTATGATCTGATGAATAAAATCTGATACGAAGAAGGCATTTATAAAGAATGAGACTGTTTGTTGCGTTGCTTTTCACGCCTGAAATAAAGGCCGAGCTAACAGCCGCCATTGAAAAACTGCGCAAAAATGCAATACGGGGCAATTTTACGATCCCGGACAATCTGCACTTGACGCTTGCGTTTATAGGCGAGACAAATCGCGCGCTTGATGTGCTGCAGGCAATGCGGGAGGCAGGACCGGAGGCTTTCGAGCTTATACTGTCCGGCTGGGGCCGCTTTAAGCGGAGCGGCGGCGATATAGTTTGGGCTGGCGTTGCCGAAAACAGGCCGCTTGCCGAGTATGCCGGACGGCTGGCCGACGTGCTGCGACGCAGGGGGTTCGACATCGAGCGCCGCCCGTTTAGACCTCATATAACACTCGGGCGACAGGTTGTGCTGACCGAAGAGCTTGACCTTGATATAAAGCCGCTTTCAATGAGATGCGACCGAATATCGCTGATGCGTTCCGATCGTATTGCCGGAAGGCTCAAATACACGGAGATTCGCGCTATAAAGGTTTGACATGCTTATGAGAAAGGAAAGCGAAAAAAAGACGAGGCTTCTGCCCGTTTATGCGCTTGTTATAATTGATCTTTTGGCGCTGGGCGCGGCACTTTGTGTGTTCGCGCTTTTCCATCATGTGCTCCCCGCTCGATATTCTCCCGAGTATAACGAAACCGCAACCGGCAAAATGCCTGTGGACACATATTCCGACACCCCCGATTTTGGCGCGCGTTTTTCCGGCGTGTTTGCCGATGGCGAGCCGGAAATCACCGTCGACTCGTATCGCAGCGAACACATTTATGTTAAGCTGTCCACTGTGCAGCGCGACGATATAACCTATTATGTGCAGGACATTTACCTGCGAAACCTCTCCTCGCTGCGCACTGCATTTGCGGAGGATACATACGGCAAGGCGATTAAAGAGCACCCGCTCGATATGGCTGTGAGGAAAAATGCCGTTGCGGCGATAAATGGCGACTATTACGGCACCCACTCGCGGCGGGGCGTAGTAATCCGCAACGGCATACTCTACAGGGCTGAGGAGGCATACGGTGACGTCTGCCTTTTGGGCTATGACGGTGTGATGTGGGGAGTCACGGAGGACGAGTTTAACAGAAATCCCGAAGCCCACACAAAAGGAGTGTATCAGGGCTGGTGTTTCGGCCCGATACTCGTCGAAGACGGCGTTGCAAAGACCGGATTTGACAGCGAGATCGCAGACAGAAACCCACGCACTGCAATAGGATATTTTGAGCCGGGACACTACTGTTTTATAGTCGTCGACGGCAGGCAGAAGGGCTATTCGGTCGGCATGACGCTCGACGAGCTTGCAAAGCTGTGCGAGGAGCTGGGCTGCAAGTTTGCCTTTAACCTTGACGGCGGCAAATCCTCGGTCATGATATGGCGTGGAAGGATCGCCAACCAGCCGGACAGGGGCGGGCGCGATCAAAGCGATATAGTATACATTGCCGACGGAGGCTTTGGCGAATGAAAGTTTTAAAGGCGATTTTAAAAGTCGTGCCGCACGCCCTGCTGGTGGTCACAGGTATGTTTATAACTTTCCTTATTATAGATACGCAAAACAGCAAAATCGGCATGATTGACAGCGACCTGTCGAAAGCCGTTATGGCTGTATGGTGCATGCTCTCCGTAATCTGCGCGATAACGCTTATCTATATACAGCGGAGGGAAGCGCGCAGGCAGGCCGAAAATGAAAGCAAGCCCTCCACTGCCGATAATCATAGCGCGAAGCCGGCTGCGGGCGACCTTGAGCGGCTTGAGCGTGATCTTGAGCTGATTTTAGCCGCAATTCGCCTAAAAAATGGGCGAGGAGGGTGATACATCCCTGTTTTGAAAGTTATTTGGATAGTCAGCAGGCGTTTCGTGAACTTTTTGGTCCGACGGTATTGACAAATCACGCGATATTGTGGTATAATACCACATGCCCCGATAGTGATTATTTTGGGGCAAGGTGTCACGGAGAGATGGCTGAGTTGGTCTAAGGCGCACGACTGGAAATCGTGTTCGGGCTAATACCCCGACTAGGGTTCGAATCCCTATCTCTCCGCCAAAGCCGCAAACCGACTGGGGTTCGGTTTGCGGCTTTTTATGCATTTGCGACAGCCGGCAACATATATAATTGTAATGCACATATATCTCCACACGAGTGTGCAATTGTCTGCTTGCTGACATATTTCGGTTGATTGCGGCAACGCTTTGTGATATAATCATAAAATGTTTAGTGCGCGGCGCCGATTAAAACAGACTTTTAAACCCGGCTTCGCACACCGTATATAGTAAACCGCAGCCCCATGGGGCGGAGGGAAGTCATTGACTGTAAATATTGACGGGCTTAATATAAACTATAATGTCTCCGGCAGCGGCGACTATGTATTTCTTTTGCACGGATGGGGAGCAAATCTCGAGCTTTTTGCTGCTCTGACGGCTGCCATATCCGAAAAATATACGGTAGTGGCATTTGACTTCCCGGGTTTTGGCAAAAGCGACGAGCCGAAGCAGCCGTGGACTGTCTCCGATTATGTTGACTTTACTGTAAAATTTATCCGGACGTTCGGCTGTGAGCGTGTGATTTTGCTCGGCCACTCGTTCGGCGGCAGGGTAATAATAAAAATGCTCGGCGAACGGCAGCTGCCGTTTAAAGTCGATAAGATAATCCTTGTCGACAGTGCGGGTATAATGCCCAAACGCTCGCTTGCATATAAAATAAAGGTGAAAACATATAAAGCCGGCAGGCGTCTGCTCGAGCTGCCGCCGGTGAAAAAGCTGTTTCCGGGCGCGCTTGAACGGCTGAGAAAGAAAATGGGCTCGGCTGATTACGCGAGCGCCTCCGATGTAATGCGTCAAACGCTCGTCCGTGTCGTAAACGAGGATCTGCGGCATCTGCTGAAAAATATCAGGGTACAGACGCTGCTTGTGTGGGGCGACAAAGATACAGCGACGCCGCTGTCCGACGCACATATAATGGAGAAAGAGATAGCTTCTGCGGGCACCGATGTCGGGCTCGTGGTACTCGAAGACGCGGGGCACTATTCGTTTCTCGACAAGCAGTATGTGTTCAACAGAGTTATAAGGTCGTTTTTGAAGGTTGGTGAGTGATTTGCGGCTCATAAACTATGTTTTGTGCGCAGCGACGGTCGTTGCGTATGTGTTTGTCGTGTTGAAAAGTATGCATATATTCCAGCTCAACTCATATAAAGCCGCCACTCACTTCAGATGGCTGCGCAAAAACATCGGCACTCTTGTGCCAAGCGTATTGATGCTTGCACTGGGTGTGGTGGGCATATTTGCATCGCATGTCGGCCTTGCGGCAGTTTATGTTTTGCTTTGCGCCGGCATGGTGAGTTATCACCTGCCGGTTAAGAAGGCGAAAAAACCGCTTGTATTTACAGCCCGCGTCAACCGGATGCTTGTTACATGCGGACTGCTGCTTATCGCGGCGGTCTGGATAGCGCTGCTGCTGAATGTGAAATATGCGCTGGTGCTGCTTGCGCTTTTTTGCGCGCTGTCGCCGCTTGCGGTGGTGTTAGCCAACATTATCAACGCGCCGATTGAGGCCGGGGTGCGGCAGTATTATATAAATGATGCAAAGAAAATACTGCGCGCCTGCCCAAATCTGCTTGTCATTGGCATAACGGGCAGCTACGGCAAAACGAGTGTTAAGTATTTTTTGACCACGCTGCTTAAAGCGAAATATAATGTGCTGATGACGCCCGAAAGCTACAACACGCCGATGGGCGTCGTTAAAACTATCCGCGGCGAATTGCGCTCGACGCATGAAATCTTCGTTTGCGAGATGGGCGCAAAATATGCAGGCGACATAAAGGAACTGTGCGGCATCGTCCGCCCGGCCCACGGAATTATAACCTCTATCGGCGAGCAGCATCTTGAAACATTTAAAACGGTCGACACCATAATAAAAACCAAAATGGAGCTTGCCGACGCCGTCGAGGGCAAGGGCATGATATTCCTAAACGGCGACAATGACCTTATCCGTGCCAACATGCCAAGCGGCGAAAGGCGCACATACGGTCTTTCACCCGAAAATGGTGTCTATGCGTTTGACATTAGAGTGTCACCCTCGGGCACGACATTCTCAATTTGTGACCATGGCAACGTGATACGTGATTTTCAGACCCAGCTTATAGGGAAACACAATGTTATAAACCTTGTCGGCGCGATGGCGGCAGCGTCCTTTTTCGGCGTGTCTTATGACGAGATGCGCGCCCAGCTTCGCAAGATAACACCACCGCCGCACAGGTTACAGCTTATCCGAAAAGGCGACGTTTTGATAATCGACGATTCATATAACTCCAACCCTAAGGGATGCGAGGCGGCACTGAAAACTCTCGCGCTGTTTGACGGCTATAAAATTCTTGTAACTCCCGGCATGGTAGAGCTGGGTCAAATGCAGCACGAGCTCAACCGCGAGTTCGGAGAGCGCGCCGCCGGCGTATGCGATTTTGTGATACTCGTGGGCGAAAGGCAGACAAAGCCTATTTACGAGGGTCTTTTGAGGGCAGGATATGACGAGCCGAAAATATATGTCGCATCGTCGCTGAGCGACGCGCTGGCAAAAGCTTATTCGCTTGATACCGATAAACAGAAAATTATACTGCTTGAAAACGACCTCCCCGATAACTATTGAAAGGTAGTGTGGCGTGCAGTGAAGATAAATTTGGCGGTGCTGCTTGGCGGCAGAAGCGTCGAACATGAAATATCGGTCATATCTGCTGTGCAGGCGATGAATAGTATAGATGCCGAGAAATACGAGATATATCCGGTTTACATTACAAAAGACAACTTCATGTATTATGGCGAGTGCCTGCGTGACATAAACAGCTACAGGGATATACCAGCCATGCTCGCGCAGTGCCGGCGTGTGTACTTTGCCGCCGAAGGGTCAAAAACATACCTTTATCCCCACAAGCGGGGGTTATTTAAGTCAAAACCCATCGCGCTTATCGACGTAGCGCTCCCCGTAGTGCATGGTACAAATGTCGAAGACGGCGCGCTGCAGGGTTTTTTGAGAACGCTTAATCTGCCGTTTGTCGGTTGTGATGTGCTTGCGTCTGCCGTATGCATGGATAAATTTGCGACCAAAATGCTGCTTAAGACTGCCGGCATACCCGTGCTCGACTGCCTGCTCTTTTCACAGGCCGGCTCGAAAGATACGGACGCAATTATTAAGGCGGTGGAAGAAAAGTTCGGCTATCCTGTCATTGTCAAGCCCGTTAACCTCGGCTCGAGCGTCGGTATCAGCCGCGCCAAAAACAAAGTGGAGCTTGATGAGGCGCTGGGCTTGGCGTTTACGTTTGCTGCGCGGGTGATTGTTGAGCCTGCGGTTCAGAATCTCAGGGAGGTTAACTGCTCGGTGCTAGGCGATGCAGACGAGGCAATACCCTCAGAGTGCGAGGAGCCGGTTGCTTCCGACGAGATTCTCAGCTACTCGGATAAGTATCTCGAAGGCTCGTCAAAGTCGGTCGGCAGCAAGGGCATGGCAGGCCTGAAACGCAAAATCCCGGCCGAGATTTCGCCCGAGCTGAAGAAAAAAATCCAGGACACGGCGGTCGCAGCCTTCAAATACCTGGACTGCAGCGGTGTAGTACGCATAGATTTTCTTACCGACCGCGAAACGGGCGAGTTTTGGCTCAACGAGATAAACACTATACCCGGCTCGCTGTCCTTTTATTTATGGGAGCCGGCCGGTATAAAGTATACGGAGCTGCTCGACAGGCTTATATCGCTTGCGCTCAAGCGTCACAGAAAAGAGTCGGACATAGTATATTCATTCGATACCAACATACTGTCAACAGCCGGCGCCTTTGGCAGCAAAGGCGCGAAAGGCAAGCTCGGCGGGTAAAAATCAAACCCCGAAACGCGTGCAGCGTTCGGGGTTTTTTTATCGTCGTCTGAACGAGCGGTGCCTTTGCCTGCGCCCGCGTATAATTGCGACAACCAGCACATATATAACGCCAAAAGCGGTGGTTGCCAATGCGGCAAGGCGAAAATGCCGCGACTCGATAACCGAGCGCAGATTATAGAGTATTTGCAGCAATCTATACAGCTCGACATTGTTTTTGACCACGAGGTTGACGCGGCCGATAATCTCGTCGTCATAATATAACGTAAGCAGGCCGGCCACATCGCCGGCTTTGACCGGCGCGGTGAGCGACGGTTTGTCAAGCGCCCATGACAGTACAATGTCGCTATCAATATCTATGTCCTTGGGCAGATAAAGGTCGAGCGACTGCTCGGGCAGCAGTGTAACATGGTCGACCCCGCGTCCGAGCATTACCGGTATTTCGCATATCATGCGGGTGTTTTCGAGTACGCGTATGTAGTCAAAGCTATTGTACGCCCAGTCGAAAAGCTGGTGCGCGTTTACATAGGAGTATATTTTGCCGTATGTACCGTCCGGATACTCATCGCGTTCGGCGCCCATGACAATGACAAGATGTGTCACTCCGTTTTTACGCGAGGTGGCTACAAGACACCATCCGCCGGCCGGCGTCATGCCCGAGCTCATACCCGTTACGTATTTGTCATAGTAATCGCTTGTAACGGCGGTCGAAACCATGTAGTTGCGGTTGTTTATGTAGCGGGTATCGGACATGTTGGTGGATGCCATTACATACCGAGCAAGACCCGCAAGTTCCATGAAATCGTTGTGCCTGTATGCCTCAAGCGCAATGATTAAAGTGTCCTCGAGCGTCGTGCGCGCCGCCTCGCTGTCAATGCCCGTCGGGTTGGTATAATAGGTGTGCGTCATTTTCAGCTGTTGTGCCCGGTCGTTCATGGCTGCGACAAAGTTTTCCACAGAGCCGTGCGAATCAATAGCGAGCGCATAAGCTGCGTCGTTTGAGCCGCCGACGATAAGCGCGGCAAGAAGCTCCCTTGCCGTCACTATTTCGCCGGCGCGAAGGCCTATATTGTTGCCGGTAACGTTTCGCAGCATGTCGTAAGTTATTGTAATCGGTTTGTCAAGCTCGCCTTTTTCGCTGTAAAAATCAAGCGCAATGACGGCGGTCATCAGCTTGACAGTCGAGGCGGGCGCAAGTATGGTATTGCCGCCGGTTGAAAACAGCAGTTTTTCGTTGTCTATATTGTAGACCAGTGCGGCCTTGCAGCGGCTTATATCGGGCTCGTCGAGCGCCGATGCGCCAAAGGCAAGGAGCATGGACAAAAATATGCCGGCCGCAAGTGCCGCCGCTAAACGGGGTAATATATATGCTAAACGGGGTAATATATATAAGGATAGAGTTTTTTTACGCATCGGAACCTGTTCCGCTCAACTCGAGTGAGCTTTTACGGTTTGTTTTTGGTTTATCGTAACACGATTTTGTGTATACTGTGTGAACGCTTAGCATTATTGTTAAAAATCAGCTAACGCTCTTGATATTATGAGCATTTATGCTATAATAATCTTGCCATAACACATAAATTCAGCATAATGCACGCTACAGTCGTGCGGGAAGGAAGCTAAATGAAAGCTGCTTTGCTTAAACGTATTTTGTCAATATCGCTTGCGATATTGCTTTTGGGAGTCACACTTGTCTCCTGTTCTGACGGAACAGGGGGGCAAACGGCCGACACAACCTCTGCCGGCCAGTCGGCGTCAGACGATACGGGTGAAGTCGATACGCGGGTATATCCGGAACTGCCCGACATGGACTTTGACGGTTATACCTTCAAAGTGCTTCACTGGTATGTAACCGGATGGGATCACCGCATGAATAAGGACATTTTCGCGGAGGTCGAAACCGGTGACCCGATAAACGACGCCGTCTATAAGCGCAACTCTATCATCAATGACAAGTATAACGTAAACTTTTCAATCCAAAACGAGCCGCATAACGAGGTCATTTCGATGACCCAAAAGTTTGTCAATGCCGGCGAAGACGCCTACGATGTCGTATACGCCCGCATGGTAGACGTTACCTCGCTGCTTACAGGCGGTTACTTCCTTGATCTCAACACGCTGCCGTATGTGGATTTTTCAAAACCTTGGTGGGATCACAACTCAGTCGAGCGACTTTCGGTACTTGGCAAGCTTTATCTTGTCGCGTCCGACATTAATATTATAGACAAAGACGCGACGGCGGCAATAGCATTTAACAAACAGTATGCCGCGGAAGAACAGCTTCCCAACCTGTATGAGCTTGTGGAAAACGGCACCTGGACGATGGATAAGATGATGAGCCTTTACAAAGGCAAATCGCGCGACCTCAACGGCGACGGCCAAATAGATGCCGATAACGACGTTTACGCTTTCCTCGGCAAACACGACGTTGCGGCCAGCTTCTTCCTCGGCGGCGGCGGTTCATTTGTCTCGAAAGACGAAAACGATGAGCCTTATCTTTCGTTTGAGTCGGAGCGCAACTACAATATAGCCCAAAAGATATTCGATATAATGTACGATGAACACCACTTTTACAATCAGCACCTGATGCAGAAGACAATAGACGACTATGCGTTTGAACAGCTGTTCCCCAACGGACACGGTCTGTTCTACTGGATGCGTCTCGACAACGTGACCACAATGCGCGCCTCCGAAACCGATTTCGGTATACTGCCCATACCAAAGTATGACGAGGCTCAGACGCGCTATTACAGCATGGTGTCGGTGCACACATCGGGTCTTATAACCGTGCCCAAAACGGCACAGGACCCCGGCCGCACCGGATTTATCCTTGAGGCGCTTTCCGCGGAATCGAAATACACGCTTATCCCCGCATATATAGAAGTGGCGCTGAAAGGCAAATATGTGCGCGACAACGAGTCGGAGGCAATGCTTGACCTTATCTTTGCCACGCGCACCTATGACCTCGGCGACGTGTTCAACTTCGGCTCGCTTGCGGGTGACTGGATAGGCATAGCAGGCACCGGCAACCGCGACGTGGCATCTTTCTATGCACGGCACGAAAAAGCGGCACAAAAGGCCATAGACAAGTTCATCGAACAGCTCCAGAAGTACGAGTAACGCGAAAAGAGCAGGCAATCCTAACATTATAATCGCAGTCCGCCCGGAATATGTCCGGGCGGATTAATTTTTTGGTCGCGAAAATCCCCAGCAGTCGTGTCCTGCCGCCAAGAAATAAGGCGGTAATAACCCGAAATAATACGGCAATAACGAGGGTCGCAATATACTCCCGAGGTCAGCAACAACTTCCTAAATGCAGCAAAGAGGCTTCGACGACTTTGTCGGTGCCGCCCTGCTATAATAAGCGCACACAAGAAATAAACAGCAAGGGATGTGCGTTATTACGAACGGCAAAAACACGGCCCCAGTAGAGGGCAGAGGATTTATCGGTTCGGTCACCGGGCTGTTTACAAAGGTTGCCGGATTGTTTTCGCCCGTTCGGACAAGCCGGGTGGCGGCAGAGGAAAAGACCGCGCGGCCAAAAGTAGCGGAAAGCGCAAATGCTGTGCCCGAATCGGACGGTGCGGCGACACTCAAAAGCAAGGCGTCGGCTGCAAAGATTACGCTGGAGGCACCAGACAACACTGCCGAGCGGATAAAATATGTGCTGTCGGGTGTTTTCATGGCGGCGCTGGGCGCTTTGCTTGGGGGTGCTCCCGCTATCATGGGAGCAAGCCCGCTCGGAGTTGCGCTCCTGTGTGCGGCTGCAAAGTACACATTATTTATCTATGCCGGACTTGCAGTCGGTGCGCTGTTTAGCGAAAACGCGCTGATGCGACTGTGTGTCGTGACCTTCACGGTCGGGCTGAGGCTGCTTATCTCGGCATCGGGTGTCCCGCCCGACAAAAGAGAGGCAGGTGCGGGAGCCAAAAAAGCCTCGGCGCCGTCGCGTCTGCTGGAGTTTGCCATATCGCCTCCGGCAGGTATAATGCGCGAGCCGCTCACCCTGCGTATCTGCACGGGACTTGCGGCGGCGCTGTTGAGCGGCGTGTGGAGAATGGTTGCCGGCGGGTTTTTGATATATGACCTGCTCGGTTTGATGCTTGAACTTGCGGTGACCCCGGCGGCGGTGTTTCTGTTTGCCGGCGCTTTCGAAAGTACGGACCGCAAAAGCAAGGTGGAAAGCGCGCTGCGCGCCGTATCCGACGCTCCCTATCGCGAGCTGGGTCTACTCTCGGTGCTGGCCGCGATTGTATATTCAATTCGGGAGCTGACCGTATTCGGGTTTTCGCTTTCCGCGATACTCTCGGGACTTGCGGTACTGTATGTCGCAAAAAAAGGCGGGGTGCTGCGAGCCTGCGTCACAGGCCTTATTTGCGGACTGGTCTACAGGCCCGAGCTTGCGCCGGCATTCGGGCTCGCAGGTCTCACATCGGGACTGCTTCAGGGGCTCGGTGTGATGGGGATGTGCACCGCGACCTGTATCGTGGGCGGTGCCTACGGCGTCTATGTAAACGGGTTTGAGGCGCTGCGCACGCTTATCCCCGACCTTATAGGCGCATCGGGTCTGTATGCGGCGGGTCTGCGGCTGGGGCTGCTCCCTCGCGTAAGTATATTTTCGGCAAACATCGCACCTCCTGACGAGTGTGCGCGCGAAGCCGCCGTAGCGGTCAGACGGCAAAAAAGCGATGAGCGCAGGCTGCATGCCATGTCTGAGGCGATGAAATCGCTGTCAGAGGTGTTCTTCACGCTCTCCGACCGTCTGAGAAGACCAGGAATTTACGATGCGCGCCGGCTGTGCGACAATATACTCGCCGGCCGTTGCGCGAAGTGCCGCAGCTTTGACCGCTGTCTGCAGCTCGGAGTGCCCGAAAGAGTTGTTGAAAAGCTCGCGCGGGCAGTGTATGCAGGCCAGTGCAGCGAAGACAATCCAGTTGTGACCGAGCTTGGGCGCGATTGCTGGCAAATTAATGCTATATGCTCCGAAGTCAACGAAGCGCATGCAAATCTCCTGGCGGAAGCCGCACGAATAAGCAATGCGGAGATTTTTGCGCTGGATTACAGTGCGGCGGCCAAGCTGCTTGCCGAAGCCGCCGCATATAACAAAGAGGAGTATACAGTCGATGAGGTGCGAAGCGAAAAGCTGCGCAGAGCAGCAAGGCAAATGGATTTTGCCTGCTCTAACATCGCGGTATACGGAAAGCGCAGATTAAGCGTCATAGCGGGCGGTGTTGACCTGTCGCGTATCAAGCTCTCGGCGTCAGGGCTGTCAGAGGCTTTTGGGCGCGTTTGCGGAACGGTTTTTGGCCCTCCGCGATTCGAGCTTGACGGCGAATACGCCGTGATGACGCTGACCGCAAGGCGGCGGTTTGCCGCCATAACGGCGGCGTCCGGATGCGCGAGACACGAGGATGAGCCGAACGGCGACACCTTTACATGTTTTGAAAACTCCGAAGATTACTATTATGCCATAATATCCGACGGTATGGGGAGCGGGCGTGAAGCGGCCATAACGTCAAGGTTGTGTTGCCTGTTTCTTGAGAAGATGCTCTCAGCCGGAAACCAGAAGAGCATAACGCTCGAGATGCTCAACAACTTCGTTCGCTGCAAGAACATAGAATGTCATGCCACCGTAGATTTGCTTGAGATAGATTTGCTCGACGGAAGTGCGAGCTTTATAAAGAGCGGCGCGGCGACATCGTATCTTTTGCGGGATGGAAGGATGTTTGCAATCTCGGCGACCGCCATGCCGGTCGGGCTCACGCGCGAGATCAACGCGCAAGAGATAAAATTCAGCGTAGAAAGCGGCGATATAATCGTAATGGTCAGCGACGGCGTGGTACCGAACACGGATGCGCCGGTGGAAAGCGTATGGCTCACAGAGCTACTGGCCGCGGAACAGGAAGCGGCAGCTGAAAGAGGCTTTGATCCCGACGCACTCGCACGCAGGATCGTTGACGAGGCGAAACTACGCGGAGAGGCGGGCGACGATATAACCGCCCTTGTCACAGAGATAAAAGCGCTATAAACCCATCCAGACAGGCTACATATTATCCGGTACAACTGAATAGAAAATCCCCCGGTGCACTGCAGGCTGCCGGGGGTTGTTTTTGCTTAATGTGCGCTACGATTTTTAGCCGCAGCAAATTTCTTCAGGCAGGGTGTCGAAGAACATAAGGAGATTTGAAGTTACCTTTTCGTTTTCGGTAAGCGGGCGGAATGTGCCGCGCATAAAGGATATCCATTACCATCATAGCGACTGTATTGTCGATAAATCCGCCGACATTCCATGACATTACAAAGTCGCGCATCTGCGGCGGGTAATCCCTTGCCTCGATTTCCGCCGCTTCGAGCCCGTACTCCGCGGCTTTTTTCATGACGGATTCGCTTGGTTTCGGTGCCTTCAGGCATGCCCATTTCGCGTGTGATTTGGGCAATCGATTTGCCTTGATAATTATAGGAATAGATAATTGCCCGACGGGTTTGGGAAAGAAAGGCAATATCTCTGCGCAGCCGCCGCATATCCTCGCTTATCTCGAAGGCGTAGTCGTCAAACGCCGGTATAACGATGGCGTCAATAGATACGCCGAGGCGCTTCTTTTTTCTGCGACGTATTTTGAGTATACATGCTCGCAGATGCGCCAAATATAAGTGTCGAGGCTATACACCTCGTCGGCGGAAAGCAGCGATTTGTAGGCTTCATCAACGATAGACGAGCATATCTCTTCCGCTTCGTAGTAGCCGAACGCCTTATTCACCGAAAACCTGTAGATTTTGGGAAGGTACTCGCATATTATCCTGTCAACTGTAGTTTTATCCATAACAAATTATCCAGCGCTGTTTGATTATATAGTGGAACGTAAGCCGAAAAGGTTGGCGATATTTTAAGAAATTTCACAAATTTTTATTATGAATGCAATTTTAACATAAAATACATGTATTTACGAGCCGTGCGAGGTATAATAAAAGCGGAAAATAACGAAAAATGAGGTATATGCAGCATGGTTCTTGAAAACATGGATTATGTCTCACAGTTTGACCCCGAAGTCGGGAGTGCAATTCGCGCGGAATATGACCGCCAGCGTCGCAACATCGAGCTGATTGCCTCCGAAAACTTTGTTTCGCCTGCCGTTATGAGTGCGGCGGCATCGGTGCTCACAAACAAATATGCGGAAGGGTATCCGGGAAAGCGCTATTATGGCGGATGCGAGCATGTCGATGTCGTTGAAACCATTGCAATCGAGCGCGCGAAGAAGCTGTTCGGCGCAAATTTCGCGAACGTTCAGCCGCACAGCGGCGCACAGGCCAACACCGCCGTATATCTTGCGCTGCTTGAGCCGGGTGACAAGGTGCTTGGCATGAGCCTTGCACACGGCGGGCACCTCACTCACGGCAGCCCGGTAAACCTGTCCGGACTATACTATAACTTTATCTCATACGGTGTGGATGATAAAACCCACCGTATTGATTACGATAAACTTGAAGAGATTGCAACAAAAGAGCGCCCCAAACTTATCGTAGCCGGCGCAAGCGCCTATCCGCGCATTATAGATTTCGAGCGCATTGGCGATATAGCCAAAAAGTGCGGCGCGTATCTGATGGTCGACATGGCACATATCGCCGGTCTGGTGGCGGCGGGGCTGCATCCGTCGCCGGTTCCCTATGCGGATGTCGTGACCACGACCACGCATAAGACACTTCGCGGGCCACGCGGCGGCATGATATTGACCAATGACGAGGAGATGGCGAAAAAGATAAACAAAGCGGTGTTCCCGGGCACACAGGGCGGCCCGCTTATGCATATCATAGCGGCAAAAGCGGTTTGTTTCGGCGAGGCTCTGCAGCCCGAGTTCAAGGAATATCAGAAGCAGATACTAAAAAACGCACAGACGCTTGCGGATGCGCTGATAAAAGAAGGTTTCGAGCTTGTATCGGGCGGCACGGACAACCATCTGATGCTTGTTGACCTGCGCAAGGACGGTATTACAGGCAAAGAGCTTGAGAACCGACTGGATGAGGTTTATATCACAGTCAACAAAAATACGGTGCCCGGCGACCCGCAGAGCCCGTTTGTGACAAGCGGTATACGAATAGGCACGCCGGCGGTTACATCGCGCGGGCTTGTCGAGGAGGATATGGTGACCCTCGCGCAGCTTATAAGGCTCGCCGCCGTCGACTATGAAAACAGCGCCGACCACATCCGCGCCGAAGTCGGCAAGATATGCGAAAAGTATCCACTTTATTCATAATATAAATTAGCTCGGGGACATTTGAAAGTCTCCGAGCTAAAGTTTTTAATGCCGAATATTGACGGCTGTTTTCACAAAAAAGTTAGGTCACCGAGATATGCGTCTCCAGTAGCAGAAGCATCGCACAGGAATGTTTGCGCTACAGCATGCTTGAGACCCTCGGCGCAAAGCGGCTTTTGTTGATAAAAAGCGCGAATTCCGGAGAGCATCGGTGTCAAATCGGCGGCAGCTACCTGAGGGTGACATTTCTCGCATGGCGGCCGGTCCGACAGTTTTCGCCGGCGGATATCGCCGGCGATTTTTGCTATTTTGTTTGGGTATATTCGCGCTCTTTAATAAAATAAAAAAGCGGGCACGCTCTCATACGGGCAGACAGCGGCACGCTTTTTTGTGCTTATGTTTATTTTTATACGGCGTATACGGAGACTCTTGTACGTCCGCCTGCGCGCTCGAACTTGACCTTTCCGTCAATGAGCGCAAACAAGGTGTCGTCGGAACCGCGTCCGACATTGATACCTGGCTTGATGGGGGTTCCGCGCTGACGGACAAGGATATTGCCTGCAAGCACGAACTGACCGTCGGCACGTTTTACGCCAAGCCGTTTGGATTCGCTGTCGCGACCGTTCTTTGTCGAGCCGACGCCTTTTTTCTGCGCGAAATATTGCAAGCTAAGCTTCAACATATCGTCTTACCTCCGTTATTATTTTTTGGGGCCGCCGTCGTTTTCTTCAACCTCTTGCACCGAAAGATAATCGTAGTAATCTTCGGTCAAATCTTTGAGCTGGAGAAAATATGCTTTCAGCAAACCGGAAATTGCGTACTGTTTTCGCTCGTCCGCGCCGGTTTCCGGCAGTGCGTCGTGCGCAGTGACGGTAATATCGGCGGAATCGTCGGCGATGTGATAATCGACGTCCGACTCAAAAGACTCTACGATTGCATTTATAATGAGCATCGTCATGGCGGATACAGCAGAGCAAAGGATGTCGCTGCCTGCATCGGCGTATCCGCTGTGTCCCTCTTCACGAAAACGGTAGTAAACACCGTTGCGTTTGTAAAACGTTACTTTAATCATCGGTCGCTTGTCGACGACGGGCGTTTAAGCGTTAATTGCGGTTATCTGCAGCTTTGTATAAGGCTGGCGATGTCCAAGTTTTCTTTTCTGGTTCTTTTTGGGCTTGTACCTGAATACATGCAGCTTCCTGCCACGTCCGTTTTTGACAACATTGGCAGTAACGGTCGCACCTTCTATATAGGGTGTGCCGGTTCTGAAACCATTGTTGTCGGAGACGGCGAGAACGCGGTCAAGAGTGACGGTTTCGCCTTCCTCGGCACCGAGCTTTTCGACAAACAGCAGGTCGCCTTCGCTGACTTTGTACTGTTTTCCGCCCGTTTCAATGATAGCGAACATCGATGTTTTACCTCCTTTTTCCGCACATTGTGCGGCGAAGACTCGCTGATACGGGTAAAATGCCGTCGCGTCCGGGCATTTTTTTGGACCCGTAAATCATGCGGCTTTTTATTATAACATGCGGGAAGATGCTTTGTCAAGCATTTCGGCTGTTATTTCATCATTATTATAATTATTATTTTTAATTGCAATGCTGCTTATACTTCCGCATTGCTGTTGTAATTATGTGCCGCTTGTGCTAATATATTGCATGCAGGTAGAAGATGGCTGCTTGCAATATATACCTTTACGGGTGAAGAAATGAAAATACTGCTTAAACCGGCACTTATCATGCTGACCGCCGCGTTGACGGCGGGACTGGTTAGCTGCAAATCCGGCGGCGGAACCTCCGACCCCAAGGATACAGCGGCTTTGGACAATTTGCCCGGTTCATCCGATACCGGAGGGGCACAGCATGATGACTATACGGTAAATCTGCCCGGCGCGATTGATTTTTCAACGTATCAGGTGCCCGTGCTCGAGAAAGATTCGAACGGGCTGTATGTTCAGAAATACAAGCCGTATAAAATATACGGCATAACAACCACATTCCAGACCGCGACCGGATACTCGCCGCAATACAGGCTGCCCTCGGACGCCGTTATGGTGTATAACAACAACATCCGGTCGTTTACGGACAGCTGGGTGGAGCAGAGAGAAAACTATCAAATCGATGCAATGACGGCGCTCGTTTGGGGGCACACCGAATATACGCAAAGGAGCCCCGAACACCTCGAAGACGTGCAGACCCGCGCCGACGGCAGCTTTATGCTGCACACGCCGCCCGACAACTATTATATGGTACCGACACGCAGATATATAAAATATATGAAAGAGCTTGTCGGCGTGACTGTTGACAGACTCAAACCTAAAACCATTGTGTTTGAGGAGCCCGACATGTGGGTGGCGTCGGGTTATTCCGAGGGATTTAAAAGAGAGTGGAGAGAGTATTACGGCACCGAATGGGAGCCGCAAACCGCGTCGCCAGGCGCGATGTACCGCACGATGCGGCTGAAAGTTTACCTGATAGAGCGGCTGCTTACCGAGCTTGCGGCGTTTGTGAAAGAAAAAGCGCCCGGCACGAAGGTTTATATCGCGACACACAGTACGGTGTCGTATAACTCTATTTCAATAGTCGCGGGAATAAACAATTATCTCGCTCTGGGCTGCATAGACGGCGTTATCGGACAGACCTGGAGCGACACCGCTTATAATGCAGTTCCGTATGACGGGCCTAACATAAACGACGCATACCTTTCGGGGTACATAGAATATACATCATACATGGATTCGGTTGAGGGCACCGACTTTTTCGCGCTCTCCGACCCCATGGCAGACAATGCAGGCTTTTCGGAAGAGCTTTGCCGCATGCTGTACAGGCAAACGGTGACTGCATCGCTGATGGTACCCGAGATTCAGCGGTTCCAGCTGTTCCCGTGGCCAAACCGCAGCTTCGTCGGTGTGGCGGGCGACTATAAAACCTTGCAGCTTCAGGTTTTCAACGCGCTTGACGAGGTGGCGGGCAAGCCGGTTACCTTGACAGCGGGCACGCCCGGCATATACTTTGCTATATCGGACTCGGTGTCGTGGCAGTCGCAGCATCGAAACTGGAGCCATAACACCAATGCCTCGGTTTACGGCATGACGCTTCCGCTTGTCGCGCGAGGCATACCGGTGAAGATGAAAACGCTCGAGCAGGTAAACTCGGCAGACGACCTTGCCGACGTAAAACTGCTGCTTCTTGCTTACGACTGCCAAAAGCCAAAAAGCGAGACTATAAACAAAGCAATCGCCGACTGGGTGAAGTCGGGCGGAATACTGCTCTATGTGGGAGGCCACGACCGGTATCAGGAGTCGGAGACCGAATGGTGGCACACCGCAGGCGGCACGCCGCTGCAAAACCTCATTTATCACCTTGGGCTTGACATAACGGTCGGGGCTGCGGGCGGCAGCAACACAAAGCTGAACTGGGAAGGCTCGGTGACCGTCGCCGGAGTAGCCGACGCCGTAAATGCGTTTGACTATAGAATTAGCAAGTATCGAAACTCCTATGCCTCTTTCGAGGGTGCAGACGTGCTGCCTCTAATTACAGCGGGCGAAAATATCATCGGCTGTGAAAAGCAGGTCGGACCAGGCCGCGTTATACTGGTGGGCATTCCGTCGTCTGCGCTTGCACAGCAAAAGGGCGGCGCGGATCTGATGCGCGCGATGGCAAAATACGCCGTTGAAAATTATACCGATGTTGATTATGTCGAAACCTCGCTGGTGACAGTCCGCCGGGGCAGCATTTTGGCTGCGCATTCGATAGGCGAAAAGAATAAAATAGAAGGAAAGTATATAGATATTTTCAATGACAAGCTGCCCGTACTGCTTTCGGGCGCCGATGTGCCGGCCGACGATTCGGTGCTCCTTTACGACATATCGGAGCTTGACCTTTCCGTGCCGCGGTTTGCCTATACAGGCGGGAAGCTCGTCGGAAGCGCAACAGAGACCGCCGATACGACCGCATTTACAATATACGGGCCAGCAGATGCGCTCGGCTCGTCCCGGCTCATAGCGCCGAAAGGTACATATCCGGTCAGTGTGACAGCACGTCGTGGCGACACGGAGGTCGCTTTGTACCGCGTTTGGAACAATGCCACCTCGTCGCTGCTCGTGCAGGTAGACCTTATGCCCGAGCCGGTTGAAATTACCGTAAAATGGGGCGGCGACCCCGTACCCGACGATCCCGAGTATGAGTTTGGATATCTGACGGTGAAAACCAACTCGTCGGGCCAAGACGAAGACTTCTTAATATATAACACCGCCGGTGCAAACTCGGCGTTGCGCTTCTGCGACCTGGACGGTATGCTTATCTATAAGTTTGACATAACAAAATACCCCGAAGCGCTTATATCGCTTAACGTGCTGCAAAACTACATACTCGAGTACTCGCTTGACGGCGAGACATGGACAGCAATAGCCGACTATTCGAAGATAGGCGAGTGGACGGACAGAGGCGACAACCCCGCAACATATTCTGTAAGCGCACCGGAGGTCGGCGCGTCTGAAGTCCTTTACATCAGGCTGCGAAACACCACGCCGTCGAAGGGCTGGGGCGGCTCGATAACAAGTTTTTCAATCAGATACCTCAAAAAAAGCGGCTAAACCGGCCGCTATTCCGGAGCGCGGGAACAACATATCCTCCTCGCGTCCAATCAAGTTTGGATAATATTACAGTTATATTACAAATCCCAAAAACACTTGAAATTATTCCAAAGATGGGCTATTATTTATACGCAGGAACAAACTTACTCACTTTCGTAAATTCGGAGTGCGATGGCAGTCCGGGCTTTGGCGAGGAGCCGGGGCTTGCCACACGGCTTTGAAGATGCGAAGGCGAGCGGTTTGGATCCGAAAAAAGAAAACATTTTATAAAGGAGACATAGGCGACATGAGAAATTTTAAAAGATTTCTTGCAATGGCGTTGACCATGCTCATGCTCGTGAGCAGCCTGTCTCTTATCACGTCGGCTAAGTTCGAGGACGTGACCGATTTTCAGAACGAAATCGCAGTCCTGTCGAATCTTGGCGTGATCAAGGGTAAGGCAGACGGCACGTATGGTTTCGACGAAGCCGTCACACGTCGTCAGACCGCGCTGTTCTTTGCACGCGCGACAACCGGTAAGGTAGACGACGCTATTCACTGGCAGAG
>ERZ773359.342-NODE-342-length-65550-cov-22.273028_pt1 | contig 65550 bp, 66 predicted proteins | sample MGYA00374955_ERZ773359 | MGnify/ENA primary metagenome ERZ773359 (study PRJEB29098, sample SAMN04486028) | biogas fermenter metagenome | study: EMG produced TPA metagenomics assembly of the Biogas fermentation microbial communities from Germany - Plant 4 DNA1... | reverse complement strand
CCTCTTCCTCTGCCAAATCCAAAGCCTCCGCATCTAAAGGGCATAAAGTTGTTTTCTTCATGGAATTTTTCCATATAATCAAAATGCTCTTCCCAAATCTTTGCTTCTTCCTCTGTAATCAATCCCCTTTCCAGGGCATTCTTCAATTCTTCCCTTCTAAATTCAAACATTTCCCTTACCCAAGTTTCCCTATCTTCTGAAGTAAATCTTGAACTTCCTTTATCTAGAACTATATTAGGAACCTTAATACTTTCTCCATAACTAATTAGAGAGCCAATGGCCATGACCAGGATTAGAGCCAGTATGATTACTTTCTTTTTCATAAAATCTCCCCTTTCCTTTTGACTTCATTATAATTCTAAAATGTGAATTAATTATGAAGAAACAAAGTTTTATTTCACAATTTCTTCAAGATTAACTGTTATAATATATTTACTAATAAATTTCCTTGGAGGTCCAAAATGAAACTTTCCAATAAATTGATTTTATCCTTTATATTTTCTATTTTCATATCCATATTTTTAATTAGCCTTATATCCAATTCCATGATAAATAAAAGATTCGAGACTTATCTAGTGGAAGAACAGCAAAAAAAGCTTGAGAATATTAGCAATGATTTAAACAGGTTATACAATGAAAATGGCTGTGTCCTATATGAAAGTGAAATAAACTCCTACGCTAATTTGGCAAATATATATATTGAAGTTAGAGATTTAAATGATAATATCTTATGTACTTCCTCCAACACTGGAAAGATGATGCATATGAGGGGAATGCACGGAAGGATGATGAGAAGGCGCCATATGCCTGAAGGAAATTATGTTGAAAAAATATTTCCCCTAATGGAAGGAAATGAGCAGGTAGGAAAATTAGTCATAGGCTATATAGATAATTCATACCTAACTGAAGGAGCCTTGCTCTTTAAGGAAACTCTTACCAAGTCTATTATAATTTCCGCCATATTTACCTTATTTATTGGCTTAGGAATTAGTATTTTACTGTCTAAATCCATTACTACCCCCTTATTAGACATAAGGAATACAGCTATAGAAATTAGAAAGGGAAATTTAAATAGAAAATCTATGGTAAAAACTAACACTAAGGAAATAAAAGAATTATCCGAGTCAATTAATTATCTTGGTGAAAGCTTGGCTAGACAAGAGGATATAAGAAGAAAATATGCCCAGGATATTTCCCACGAATTGAGAACCCCTTTAACTACTCTAAAGTCTCATTTAGAGGCTATTTTAGATGGCATTTGGGAACCCAATGAAAAACATCTAGGTATCCTAATGGCTGAAATAGATAGGCTGTCTAATCTAGTCCATGAGCTTAAAAACTCCTTTAGGTCCAGGGATATAGATATGATTTTAAATAAAACCACTTTTAACATATCTAAGGAGATTCCCACAATTGTTACTACCTTTATCCCTCTATATGAAAAAAAGGGGTTTTCCATTGATATGGATATTGAAGACAACATCTATATCAATATGGATAGGGATAAGTTAAGGCAAATAATCCATAACCTCTTATCCAATTCCTTAAAATTTCTCCGAGAAGGCGGTAAAGTAAAAGTTATCTTGAGAAAAGAAAATAATAATTCCATTATCAAAGTCATTGATAATGGAATAGGTATTAAGGAAGATGAACTGCCCTTAATATTTGATAGGTTTTATACAACGAGGCAATCAAGGGAAGCAAGTTCCCATAGTACAGGCTTAGGATTATCTATAACAAAATCTATAATTGAAGCCCACAATGGAAGTATAAAAATAGACAGTATTTATGGTGAAGGTACCACAGTTACAATAAGCCTTCCATTAAATACTTAGTTCCCTAACCTCTCTTGTTTTATAAATTGCTTCCTCCTTATCCAGTAAATTATAATGGCTAGGATGGGGATACCAACATTAAAGATAATATAATAATAATAATAATAATATTCCTGAACCTTTCTGCCATATAAATAGTCTATCCTTGGGCTAATATCAGATATGTAATATATTATTATGCCACAGATTATACCTATTGCATATATAAATGGATTTATGTTTTTTTGTTGACCACTTCTTTAAAGGCCTTGCTTGAAATATACAAATATGACACTGACCTAGTAGTAACTATAATGAGCCAGGTTACCAAGAAGGCTGCCTCAATCCTTTCAAATATGGAATAGGTCCTTACAAGTCTAACATAGGTTAGGAATGGAAAATTAGAATGTCTAGCCTGTTCTACACCTAAGGAAACCTGTGTAGCTATTACCATCAATATGATAATCAATTGAGAATAGATTTTGCTCTTAACTACTATTTTCACCACATCTTTTTTATTTGAAAGGGAGGGAAAAGTCATGGACAAAAGGTTTGGATCCGTAAAAATCAAACTTGCTTCTATTGCTCCCATGTTTATCCTTGATAAGGTAGAATCCTCATAAATAGGCAATAAGACAGTTAAATCTATATTATTAAATCCCAGTACAATAAAAAGAATAAGGGATGCTACTACTATGGGGCCAAAAAATTCTACTGTTCTAACTGACACTTCAAGGCCCCTAGAAGCTTCATATATTGAAACTATCATCAATACTAGTATAATTATTATTGGGGACAATTCGTCCATGAAAGTAGTTCTTATCATTTGAATCTCAATATAATAATAATGAATGGCTACTCTTATAAAGAATAGGCCATATAATATTCCCAATACCTTTCCTATGTATTTTCCAAATATCTTCTCCATATATTGAATAATAGATAAGTTGCTAAATCTCATAGCTAAGAATATGAGGGGAATATTGAATAGTAAACAATAAAAAGTTGATATTATCATCAGCCATATATCCTGGTTAGCTGGCCCCATATGAATGATGGACATAATAGTTATTACGGTACCTATCCTATATTCAAAACTAAGACATATAGCATCTGCCTGCTAGATATCTGTTCCTTCATATATTATTTCCTCCTTAGATTAGCAGGAAAATTTATCAGGCCTATTTTAACAATGGTGGTTTCCACATTTACATCATAGCTTATTTCGGGAAAAATATATTGCCATTCTGTTCCTATTTCTTTCCATAATTTTGGATGTTGCTGGTGTACTGATACCTCAATGCTAAAACTATCCTGTTTAAATTCCTTTTGGCCTTTTTCCAATGTTTTAGATATAAGTTCCTTAACCTTATCAGAACAAGCCCTTTCTATCCTAGAAATGACTTCTGCATCAATTACATTTAAGGCTTGGTTTATCTCATTTAGAGCAGCCTTTAGTTTAACATCTATGGTTAAATGTATATTCCCGTCAATTACAGATATTTTTCTCTTAGTATTTGCATTGATGATGTCTAAGGTTGTGAAAACCCCATCTTTACCTATGATGACCTTTTCCTTATCCTTATCTTCCACTGGGGTTCTAAAGACTATTATTCCACTTTTAAAATCCCCTACAATTAAATTAAAGCCTATCATTTCCTCTCCATCAAAATACCCAATTAAACGCTCTCTTTTAAGTACTGCACCTCCTGATACATCTAGGACCATGGCTGTTTTCTCTTCTTTTTTTAGTTCATCGTCTGAACGGACAACCTCTTTAACATGCACAACTCCAACTACTGGTTCATTTGCAACATCGTAATAATATCTATACTTTTCTGCTATGCTTAGGTTTATACTTCTACCATTAATGGAAAAATTATTTATGGTGTCATATAGGTAAGTACCTGCAGCCCTTCCTAAACCTGCCTTAATCCCAATTATGTCTGAAGCCTTACACCCCTTAGCCACCACTATGTACATATCTTCCCTTGGCTGATCATCCCGAAAGAAGAAATCCATTAAATCAACGATCCCCCTTTTTTGCAAATTCTTCCCCTATAATAAGTAAATTACTATGGGATAAAAATACCTTTTTGTCGAAATATAGGTTAATGTCAGTTATTGCATCTTTAACTGTTTCACCTATACCCCTTGGATATACATATTTTTGTCCCTCAGTTTTAGTTGAACTGGCCTGGGTGGAAGTAGTACTGGCCAAGGGGTTTACTACTTCCAATGTAACTACCACCTTTTCATCTATATAATCAACTCCAAATGCTGTTACAATACCCAAATCTTCAATTTCCCTTCTACCACCTGTCCCTTGACAGGCAGACAAAATAATAACTGAAACTAAGATATATAAGATTAGAATTTTCCCTTTTGTTTTTTGCTTTTTCCACTTCTACTATTCATTTCTCTCCCTTTCCTCTTTGTTGGATATATTCCTAGGTAAATAATTCATCTTACTAATTGGATATCTTATAATGAAATCCTTCATACCTTCTTTATCATAAGGTGCAAGAGGATACATATAGGGTACTCCAAAGGACCTGATAGAAATTAAATGAACGATAATTATTATGATTCCACAAATAACACCAAATAATCCTAGGGTCCCCCCCAATAATAAAATAACAAACCTATATAATACTATCATCTCCTTTAAAGCTGAAAAAATAAATTCTGATATACCAGAGGCAGCAATTGCTATAACTAATTGGCCCGACTAAGCCAGCCTGAACAGCTGTTTGGTTTAGAACTAAACCGCTAACTACAGTCACTGCCATACCTATAGAAGTTGGGGTACGAATTGATGATTCTTTGATTATTTCAAGGAAAATAATCATCAGTAAGGCCTCTATTAAGGCTGTAAATGGGACTCCCTCTCTGCCACTGGCCATGGACATTAAGAGACTAGTAGGCAACAGCCCTTGGTGGTAAGTCTTTAAGGCAACTAAGATGCCAGGCAGGGTAATGGCCATCAGTAGGGAAAAATCCTTATTAACCTAAGATAGGTGGCATATTTGGGTACAGTATAATAGTCTTCTGAGGTCTGTAAGTTCTCTATAAATATTTTAGGTACAGTCAGCACCATGGGAGACACATCAGAAATAATTGCAATCCTGCCTTCTAGGATTTTTCCAGCTGCTACATCAGGTTTCTCTGTATATCCTACCGTAGGAATAAGGGATTTAGGGGAGTCTTTTATCAATTGTTCTATATATGATGCATCTAAGATGGCATCTACCTCTATCTTCTTTATCCTTTCCCTTAGCTCATCTAAAATACTTTGTTCTACAAGGTCTGCTAGGTATACTAAAGAAACATTGGTATTAGTTCTAGTCCCTAGACTATAGTCTTCAAAAACTAAATTTGGGTTTCTTGTCCGCCTTCTTATTAAGCCTTTATTTACGCTAATATCCTCAACAAAGCCTTCCTTTGGCCCCTTTATTACCCTCTCATTTCCTGGTTCTTCTATTGGCCTTCTTTCCCATTTGCCAAGTTCAAATAGGTATGCAGTTTCCCTATTCTCTACAAATAATACTGCATTTCCTACTAACATCTCCTTAGTAATGGTTTCCATATCATTGACTTCCCTTGCACCTGCAATGGGAACTGTATCTAATATTTCTTCTGGAGATTTTAGGTCTTTTATCAAAGGCCTTACCAAGTCTCCATATAGGCCATTTCTATCTACTAAACACTCGATGTAGGCAACTAAGACCTTAGTATTACATGAAGTATTAAATTCATATAGTACTAAATCGCTGGAGTTTCTAAAAATCCTTTTCAGCTCTTCCATATTTTTTTTATTTCCTTGGAAATCATAGTTTCACCCTTTTTGCTATGATACTTGAAATTATTTCCAAAAAAGAGAAAAATATAATAGCCATTAGAAAACTAATGGCTATTAATGGCTTAGGTTATTTATATTCTTGCTTACTATCTATTAATTAAATCCTTGGCATGTTTTTCCGCCATATACTTTATCTTTTCCACATCTAGGGTCTTTATTTCCCTTTTTTCCATGATAATCCTGCCATCAACTATAACCGTATCTACATCTGAAGCTTGAACTGTATATGCCAAGGCTGAGATTATGTTGTGGCGTGGATATAGGTGGGGTTTATCCATATCTATCAGGATTAAATCTGCTTTTTTCCCTGCTTCTACTGACCCAATTTCATCAAACCAAGCTAAGGCCTTGGCTCCATTTACAGTTGACATTTTTAAGGCATCCAATGCTGGTACAGAGACTGCATCTAAGTTTACAGCCTTATTTACTATGGCAGCTAAATTAATCTCTTCAAACATGTTTAAATTGTTATTTGATGATGAGCCATCGGTACCTAGTGCCACAGATATGCCTTTTTTAAGCATTTTATCTACTGGGGCAAAGCCTGAGGCCAACTTAAGATTGCTGCCTGGATTGTTTACTGGATATACATTTTTTTCCTTCATGATTTCTATGTCTTCATCATCTACATGAACACAGTGGGCAGCTATGGTATGAACATCAAATAAGCCTAAATCATAAACATGTTTAATTGGAGATTTTCCAAAGTTTTTATAGCTATCTTCTACTTCCTTTTTAGTTTCCGACAGGTGTATATGAATTCCTGTATTTAATTCATTGGCAAGTTTAATGGTTTCTTTTAAGAAATCTGGACTACAAGTATATGGGGCATGGGGTGCCACCATTACTTTTATCCTTCCATTTCCCTTACCATGCCAGTTATTATATAAGTCCTTAGTTTCATCCAGCTTCTCCTCATTCTTACCCTGTTCTTCTATTAATCCCCTAGTAAGTACACCCCTAATACCCGACTCCTCTAGGGCCTTTCCAACTTGGTCCATGAAAAAATACATGTCGCAAAAGGCTGTAGTTCCGCTTTGAATCATCTCTACAATGCTTAATAGGGACCCCCAATAAACATCCTCCCCTATTAGCTTAGCTTCCGTTGGCCATATTTTTTTAGTTAACCAGTCATGAAGGGGTAAATCATCTGCAAAATTTCTAAGTAAGGACATTCCAATATGGGTATGGGCATTTATTAGACCAGGCATAGCTACTTTGTTTTTCCCATCTATTACCCTTTCCACTTCTATATCGTCCCTTAATTCTCCAATATGGATTATTTTGTCATCCATATAAATATTAGTCTTTTCTATTACTTCATTCTTCCCATCCATGGGCACTAAAGTAATATCTTTAATGAGTATTGTCATTTTATCCCTCCATTTTAATCATAATCTAAATATATAGTAGTATATCTGGCTATACAATGTATTAAAATTGGTATTAAGACCAGTTGAATTACTATGCCTGGTATTCCAGTAGTAATGGCACCTATTACATAGGTTATAGGTTCCAGGGGAATTGCGAAAAATATGGCTAAGACAAAGACCACTAAGCCTGCCATTATTCTTCCGCCTATCATGGACAAAATCAAAGCAATGACTGTAGGAAATTTTAGTTTTATGTATAGTAATGAAGCTAATAAGCCATATGTTCCCAATTCAAAGGCCATGATTATTCCAATGGGAAATAGATTGGGCATACCCGTAATTAGAGAATTGATAAGTGGAGTTAAAATTCCCAATAATAGGGCAAATTGGGGTGGCAAGAGGAACCCACCAATTAATACTGGAATATGCATAGGCAGAAATATGGTACCTGCTATACCTGAGGAATGAAAGATATAAGGAATAATAAGACCTATGGCTAATAATAGTCCTGCTATAACTAAATTTCTTACATGATTTCTTTCGTACATAAAATACCTCCCTTTTTTCAATTGACAATTGAGAGTGGACAATTTAAAGTGAATAGTTATTCACTATTGACTAAATCAAGAGAAACTCCTCTACCCTTGACAAAAAAATTTCCGGGTCTTCAGTGTCTAAGGACAGCTTTTCTATGGGACAATAATCAGTCTTATCCCGATTCATTATATGGGAGCAAGATCGTTCCATTGTGTATGAAATCTTATAATTTTCTAATACAAGCTGTCCCCCCTTAGACATTAGGCCTGCATATACTTCCTTAATGCCTAAGTAGCCACATAATAAGGCTGCACCTTTTCCTATGACTTTATCAGCAATGGAGGCACCAAAGGCCTCTTCTTTCATCTCTCTTGCCAAGGTATATATTGGTTTTATACCCTTATCTTTACTTTTAAAAACCACCTCTCCGTTTTTAACTGCTACAATTGCCATGTCTTCTTTTAGAAAAATTTCCTTTGCAAGCTCTATATCTTTCAAAAAACCACTCCTTAGTCCTATTGTCTTTCAATTAATGCCTGTCTTTCCCAAATATTCTTTTTCTTGAAGTATCCATAGGAGAATAATAGCCTAAAGGACATATCTATTCCTATACCTATCCAAATCCAAAGTATATTTGCCCTAAATACATAGGCTGCTACCATAATAAAGGGCACCCTAATACCCCAAAGGCCAAGACCGGCATTAAGCATAGGTATCCTGGCATAACCTGCTCCCCTTAAGGCTCCATTTAATACACCAGAGATATTCTGTGGTAATTGGGTTATACCCATGACAACCAAGTACATTGCTCCTATTTTAATAACTTCTTGATCCTTAGTCAATAACCTCATTATAGGACGGGGAAAGAAGGTTAGGGCCCCACCTGCAAATACGGTTAAGATAATAGTATATTTAACTAATTGCCTTAAATATTTCTTCCCAGCTTCCTCATCCCTACTACCTAAGGCTTGGCCTATGAAGGTAGTAGCTGCAATTCCAAAACCTGCTGCTGGCATATAGGATATGGATTCCGCCTGTAATCCCAACTGATATGCGGCATAGGCTGTTTCTCCGTAGGTTAAAATTGCCCTAGTAATGAAGATAGATGCAGCCTGCCAGAAAACAGTTTCAAAGGAAGTAGGAAGGCCTAAACTAAGTATGGTGAAAATTTCCTTAAAATCAAGCTTAAACTCAAACCTTCCACCTATATTAGTTATTGCTCCATTTTTGCTAAACAAAACATAAATCCCAAATAAGGCTGCTGTAATATAGGCAATATTATAAGCATATCCAGCTCCCCTTATCCCCATTCCCATAAAAAAGATAAATATGTAGCCAAAGATAATGTTAATAATATTTAATATGGCTATGGAGATCATAGGGGTTTTTGCATTTCCCATACCCTGCAGTACACCTGCAACCAACAGGATAATGGCTGCAAAGGGTAGGGAGAAAGATATTATTCTTAGATACATGGTCCCATTGGCCAAAAGCTCTGCACTTGGGTTAAATATAATTAAAAGATATTTTGCCAGCCAAAATAAGAATTGCTGAAGAATAATGGATATAACAATGCTTATGATAACAGCTTGTTCTGTTACTGATTTTAATTTTTTATAATTGCTTGCCCCATAGGCCTGAGCCACTAAGACTGATGTGCCTGTAGCAATCCCTTTAAATATTCCCCATAATATCCTATATAATACAGTGGCTATACCTATTGCTCCAACTGCTATGGCATCTATCCTACCTATCATGGCCATAAGAACTAGGCCTGCTGTCATTTGAAGGATATTTTCTAATGTAATAGGCAATATCATAGATAATATTCTTTTTCTTATGGACTGGGTGTCCTGGAATTGCACATCCTCCACAATATCTCTCCTTTGCTATAAGTTCCAACTAGATGATTATATTATATTTCCAGGGTCTAAACAAGTATACGGGAGTCATATTTATACTATATCACTTAAATATTAAATAATAAATATAATGTTAATAATTTTTCAATCCTCATCAATAAAAAAATTTTATTATTGATAATGAATATCATTTGCAAATGTATATATCTATGCTATAATATTCTTGGCATAAAATTATCGCGGCAAATAATTTTATGGAGTGATATATATTGGCAAAAATGATGGTACCGAGGTTTAAACTATGTAGAAGATTAGGTTTAAACGTTTGTGGACACCCTAAGGCAATGAATAGGGCAAGCAAGGGTACGTCTAGAGCAGACAAAAAACTTACAGAATATGGTAGACAATTATTGGAAAAGCAAAGACTAGGAGCTTATTATAATATAATGGAAAAACAATTTGCTAAATATGTAGAAATGGCTAAAAAATCAGATGAACAAACTGGTCATGCCTTAGTCAAGATTTTAGAAAGAAGATTAGATAATTTAGTTTACAGGCTTGGACTTGCATCATCTATAAGACAGGCTAGACAAATGGTGGTACATGGACACATACTTGTGAATGGTAAAAAAGTAGACAGGCCATCATTTCTAGTGGAAGTAGGAGATACTGTTGGGTTAAAGGAAAAGTCTAAATCTGTTGAACTCTTTAGGGAAAACTTTGAGAATGCTTTTCTAAATCAATATCCTTATTTAGAAAAAAATAAGGATATGTCTGGTACTCTAGTTAGATACCCTGAAAGGGATGAAATCCCAATAGAAATAGATGATCAGCTAGTTGTTGAATACTATTCAAGACTTAATTAATAAAGGCACAGAAATGTGCCTTTAATTTTTATATTCTTCTATTATGGTCCTAAATTTTTCTATATCTCCCTCTTTGCCCATAGACCCAATTATAGGAGATAGCAAAAATTCACCATTTTTATCTACCACTATGGCAGTGGGAGTAGATCTGATAAAATTTATCAGTTCAAACATATAATCATAATCTGCAATTACATTTGGAAAATCTAATTCTAAGACTTCTATTATCTTTCTTACTCCTTCGTCTCCAAAGGTCTCTACATCATCTACAGCTATACCCAATACATTTACCCCTTGTTCCTTGTATTCATTATAAATAACATTCAAAGCTTCCAGCTCTCCTATACAAGGCCCTCAGGTGCTTTGCCATATACTAATGATGGTCATATCATAATCTCCAAAAATATCAGAAGAAATTTCTTCTCCATCTATATTCTTCAAGGTAAATGGAGGCATCTTCATTGCCACTTCTTCAGTTTCATCACCTGAATTTGCTGTTGGCTCATCAGTTGGTTCATCTACTAAATAATCATCCACCTTAGTTTCTTCATCTGCTGGGTTGTTTTCAATATCCCCATTGTTCTTAGAAGTACAAGCAGACAAAAGCAATGCTAAAATCAGAACTAAAATAATAAATAGACCTTTTCTTCTCATTTCTTCACCTCTTATTCTATTTCCATTTGCCTAAACTTTCTTTCACTTTCTTTAAAACCAAAGCTTGAACTAATGGCCTTGGTAGGACAAGCGCCTATGCATTCTCCACACCTAATGCATTCAGGACTATTGGGGGTCTTGTATGTTTCAATGGATATTGGGCATGACTTTGTACACTTATTGCATTTTATACATCTTTCAGCATTTACTTCCAATTTATAGAAGGAAATTGGATTAAATAGCCCATAAATGGCACCTAAGGGGCAAACAAACCTGCAAAAAGGCCTAGCAATGAAAATTGAAGCCAGGATAGTTAATATCAATAAAAATACCTTCCAGGAAAATATAAAACCTATGGCTTGCCTTAAAGATGGATTCATTAATACTAAGGGTATGCCTGCTTCCAAGGTACCTGCAGGGCAGATGTATTTACAGAAAAATGGGTCTCCCATTCCAACTACATTTACAACAAACATTGGAAGGATGATTACAAATATAATGAGTATTAAGTATTTTGCAAATTTTGCTGGATTTTTACTCGATATTCTAAACTTCTTCGATGGTATTTTATGTATCAATTCTTGAATTAAGCCAAAGGGACAAAGCCATCCACATACAAGCCTACCAAGTAAGGTACCTATTAAGGCAATTGTTCCTAGTACATAAAAGGATATCTGGTATTTTGCTGAACCTATTACTGCTTGAAGGCTTCCTATGGGACAAGAACCTAAGGCGCCAGGACAGGAATAACAGTTAAGTCCAGGTACACAAAATCTTTTTAAATTCCCCCTATATATATCCCCTTTTATAAAACCTGGCAAATATCCGTTTGTTATTATTGCAGTTATTACCTGAGTTAACCTTCTCCTTAAATTACCCAATTCCAACACACTCCAAACATATATTAATGGCCTTAACTAAAACTGTTAATACTTCTTCCCTAAATATTCCTATTACTATAGATGCAATACTAGCAATTAGCAATATCCATCTTAAACCTTCCTTGACTTTCATCTGCATACCCCCCTACCCTATATTATGATTATACAATAAAAATAAATTTATGCAATAATATATGAATTTAAAAATAGGGACCTCTTGTCCCTATTATTCTAATAGCTGAAATTGTTTTGAAATTAATATTTTTAAAACCTTAAACAAGACCAATGCAGATAGGATGAAAATTAAAGCCAGTAGCCCATATATGAAGCTTATATAAAACTTATCTATAATATTAATGACTAGCAAGACTAAGCCTCCCAAATATAGGGTCCCTGCTCCTAAGCTAATTAAAACATTTAAATTTTGTTTCATAGCCTTTTGGGGATTATCCCAGTTTAACATAGGCCTTAAAATATCTATTATCATCCCAATTTGCGTCATGGGAATGCTTCCCAATAATCCTAAGATAATTATGAGAACAATGCTTACTATGTCTAGTTTTACAATAAATATTGAACTTACTAGCAGGGCTATTATACCCAGACCCTGTACTCCTAAGGAGGATAATACCCTTCCTATGATTTGGTCTTCTACCCTAATAGGCAAGGTCCTTTGAATCCAAAAACATTTTCCTTCCCTAGAAAAAGTAGTACAGCCTACACAATTTATCATGCCAAGGGCAGTAACAAATCCAATGCAGCCTAGGGTGATATATCCTGATTCCACACCCATTACTTCTATTATTGCAGATAGGGATTCATCTCCACCCATTGAATTGGTCATAACTAGTATGATGGGAAACATAATTACTCCACCTATTGCATTTATTAGGTAAATTGGAGTTTTAAAAAGCATAATAAGCTCTTTTTTAGCCAAGGCCAAGTATGGTTTTGTTTCCCTAGATAGTTCAGATGTATCTATCTTCTTTCCTCTACCCTTTGTAGCTGATACTTCAATATTTCCTATTAAACCATCGAAGAAAAGGTATTCAGATAGAAATATCATCAGCAGAAAGCTAATTATGGCTACACCAATAAAGATTATTAAATTAGTTGCTCCGGAAATACTAAGATTGTTTGCTAAGGTCAGGGCTGCCCATTGGGCAGGTGGAAAGCTTACTCCCAACCTTTTAACTAGAAGATTTGAATCCTTAATCAAACTTACAAGAAAATCACTGCCTTGAACTATAGATTTTTGGGCTAGGGTTTGGATTTTCATTTGAACATATATCATGAGTATTATAAAAAATACTGCAGAAATTGTTCGGATCAAATCTTTTCTAGCTCCAATATTTGTATATTTCATAAAAAACATAACTACTATTGAGGCCAGTACCAAGGGAGCTACAGGTAGAAAAAGGATTAAAAACAAAGAGTAAATCCAGTACAAGGGTCCTTCTCCATTTTTGCTACCATATATGATAATAAATGGCAGTATTATGGGCAAGGATGTTAAGTATTCACTAATCATCAAGGTTGCAAATTTGGAACCAATTATATAAGACGGTTTTATGGGTAAAGGTACTAATTGAGCCAAATCATTGGAAAAATAATATTTGCTCATTACATATAATAATCCGAAAATAAAGACTAAGATTTGGGCTGACAAAAATCCACTTAGTAAAAACATGGATTTTTGTCCTATTTGAGCGTATATATCATACATACTACTTAAACTTCCAACCATAAACACATATGAAGGTATGAGGGTTAGCATGGCTATACCAAACAAAATAAGCTGCCATCTATTCTTCTTGTTTTTAATGCTATAGCCTATGGAGGATAGGCCAAAGGTAGTGTTAAAATCTGTTTTAATTAGTGACCATATTTTTCTCATCATTCAGTCAACTCCAGGAATATTTTTTCTAGGCTTTCTCTTTCTTCTGCATGGCTTCTCAACTCTTCCATAGTACCCATAGCTATGATTTTACCCTTGTTTATTATAGCTATCCTATCGCAAAGCCTTTCAGCCACCTCCAATACATGGGTTGAAAAAAATACTATCCTACCTTCATCACACATCTTTCTCATTATCTCTTTTAGGTTAAAGGCAGATTTTGGATCTAAGCCTACCATTGGCTCATCTAGAATAAATAGTTTTGGATCATTTAATAAGGCAGAAGTTAAGACTAATTTTTGCTTCATCCCATGGGAATAACTAGCTATTATATCTCCTACTGCGTCCTTAATATTAAATAATTCTAAATAGTAATCTAGTTTTTTCCTCCTATCATCCTTTGATACCCCATACATATCAGCAATAAAGTTTAAATACTCTATCCCCTTTAACCTATCATAAATTTCCGGATTGTCAGGTACATAACTGATCATGGACTTAGCTTTCAGGGGTTCTTCCCATACATTTACACCGTCTATAGTTATGACACCTTCGTCTGGTTTAAGGAGTCCAACTATCATCTTTATTGTAGTAGTCTTGCCCGCACCATTTGGTCCTAGGAAACCAAATATTTCTCCTGGTCTTATATCTAGGTTTACATTATCTACTGCTTTTACCTGAGCCCTACCATATGTTTTTGAAATATTCCTTAATTTAAGCAAAATTTCCACCCCTTACTTCCTATTTATTCTATTTTATTTCAATCCAGGATATATATCAATAAGAATTGGCTTTAGTAGTTATTTTTTTGTCATTCAATTTCGCTTGGATAGGAATAAGGTCCCCTTTTCTTCTCCATTTAATAGCTTTAGCACTATATTTTCTTTTTTCCCCTTGGCAACTATTACATTGGTCCCATACTTAGTAACCTTCTTTGCAGCTAGGATCTTAGTGGCTATTCCGCCTGTTCCAAAGGAAGACTTTCCATCTTGGGAAATTGAATTCCCTATTTCTTCTATATTTTCTATTACCTCTATTAATCTTGCATCTTCGTTGTTTTGGGGATTCTTAGTATATATTCCTTCTATGTCTGATAACATAATGAGCAAATCTCCACCCCACAAAACAGTGGTATAGGCTGCCAGCATATCATTGTCTCCTATTTTTATCTCTTCTACACAAACTGTATCGTTTTCATTAATAATAGGTACTACTCCTTCATCTAACAAGGTAAATAGGGTGTTTCTGATGTTTAAAGTCCTGGACTCGTGGTTAAAATCTTCCTTTGTTAGCAAGAGTTGCCCCACATGAAGTCCATGACTGCCGAAGATTTTTCTATAAGAATCCATCAATTCAACTTGTCCAATTGCACACAATGCCTGTTTATAATGGATGTCTTCCTTCCTAGACCATTTACCCAAGGTTCCAACACCTGCTATCCTGGCACCAGAAGATACTATTACTATTTCTTTACCCATATCCATTAATGTCTTTACTTGGCTAGCTAAATTCTCTAAAAACTTTTTATCGATAGTTCCATCTTCACTAGTTATGGTACTGCTTCCTATTTTTATAACTATTTTTTTGCTGTTACTAATTGTGTTTCTCTCCATATTATCGCCTACTTTCTAATTTGTCCTTCTCCTAAAACTATATATTTATTAGTTACTAGCTGCTCTAGACCTACTGGTCCCCTAGCATGGATTTTTTGAGTACTTATACCCATTTCAGCTCCAAAACCAAACTCCCCTCCATCTGTAAACCTAGTGGAGGCATTTACGTATACTGTGGAAGCATCTATTGAACGGGTAAATTTGTTGGCATTAGTGTAATTTTCGGTGACTATTGCCTCAGAATGTTTGCTTCCATATTTATTAATATGGGAAATAGCCTCATCTACATTGGCCACTATTTTAACTGCTAGAATATAATCTAGATATTCTTCGTACCAATCTGATTCAGTTGCTTTATTTACAGGTATGATAGGCAGGGTCTTTTCACAGCCCCTAAATTCAACTTTATCCTTTAACCTTTCATATAATTTAGGCAAAAAATCTGAGGCAATTTCTTCATGGACTAATAGGGTCTCGCAAGCATTGCATACTCCTACCCTCTGGGTCTTTGCATTTTCCACTATGGAGATTGCCATACTAAGATCTGCACTATTATCTACAAATACATGGCAATTCCCAACACCTGTTTGGAGGGTAGGCACTAAGGAATTTTCTATTACAAAATCTATTAATTCCTTGCCTCCCCTTGGTATTATTAAATCAATATAGTCCTTTGCCCTTAACATCTCTAAAACATGCTTTCTATCTGTGTCTTCTACAAACTGTATGACATCTGGACTTATATTGGATTTTCCAAGGCCTTCCTTAATTGCCTTAACAAGGGATAAGTTAGAATTATTAGCAGAGGAACTGCCCCTTAGGATTATACAATTGCCGCTTTTTAAAGCTAAGGCAAAGGCATCTACCGTAACATTGGGCCTAGATTCATATACTATGCCCATTACTCCCAGGGGAACAGTCATCTTATATATGCTTAGGCCATTTTCCACAGTCCATACCCTATCGGACTTCCATATTGGATCTGGCAGCTTTATAACTGTATTGATGCCCTCTATTATACCATCAATCCTACTATTGTCCAACTTTAATCTGTCAATTAAAGCTTCGGATATCTTCATCTTTCTCGCATTTTCAATATCCAATTGATTATTGCTAAGGATCTCCTCCCTATTATTATCTATAGCCTCAGCAACCTTCTCCAGGGCAAAATTCTTTTCCTTAGTAGAGGCCTGTGACAATTCCATTTCTACATTTTTTAGCAATTTACATTTATCCATGATATAAGACATAGAATACCTCCTTTAGTTTAATTTTAAACATTATACCACATTATTGCGTTAAACCAAAATATTTTTTATTCAAATTACTTTTCAATGACCTATCTAGTTTGAACTGTAATCTATTCATGAGTTTCCTCATTATACAGAAAGCCCCTAACCTTTGTAAATAAAAAGTTAGGAGCTTTCATTATACTCCGCTTATTTATAATCCTAAAACCTTTTTTAAGAACTTTCCAGTATAGGAACTTTCCACCATTGCTATTTCCTCAGGACTTCCAGTGGCGATTACTGTGCCTCCCTTATCTCCTCCTTCAGGGCCTAAGTCTATTATATAATCTGCTGTTTTTATTACATCCAGATTATGCTCTATAACTACTACTGTATTACCGCCTTCAACCAGCTCATTTAGGACTTTTATAAGTTTATGAATATCAGCCACATGAAGTCCTGTTGTTGGCTCATCTAAGATATAGATGGTCTTTCCTGTAGACCTTTTAGACAATTCCGTAGCCAATTTTACCCTTTGGGCTTCACCTCCAGATAGTTCTGTAGATGACTGCCCAATTTTAATATAGCCTAAGCCAACATCATATAAGGTTTCTAGTTTCCTCTTTATCCTAGGTATATTTTTGAAAAATTCTAGCCCCTCTTCTACTGTCATATCTAGTATATCTGCTATATTCTTTCCCTTATATTTGATCTGTAAAGTTTCCCTATTATACCTCTTACCTTTACATACTTCACAGGGCACATAAACATCTGGTAAGAAATGCATTTCCACCTTTAATATACCATCGCCGCTGCAGGCTTCACACCTGCCGCCTTTAACATTGAAACTAAATCTTCCTTTTTGGTACCCCCTCATTTTTGCCTCTGGAGTCATGGCAAAAACTTCCCTAATATAATCAAAAACTCCAGTATAAGTGGCAGGATTAGACCTTGGGGTCCTTCCAATAGGTGATTGGTCAATTTCTATTACCTTATCTAAGTATTCTATACCTTTTATATCCTTATATTTGCCTGGTCTCAGTTTAGAATGGGATAATTTTTGGGCTAAGGCCTTGTACAATATTTGATTTACTAAGGATGATTTCCCAGAACCAGATACACCAGTGACGCAAGTAAATAGGCCTAAGGGGATTTTTACATCTATATTCTTTAAGTTATTCTCCTCAGCTCCAATTATTTCTAGCCATTTTCCATTGGGTTTTCTTCTTGCCTTTGGTACTTCAATCTTTTTACTTCCGGAAAGATATTGGCCCGTAATAGAATTTGGGTTCTTCTTTATCTCCTCAACAGTCCCTTCAGCCACTATTTCTCCTCCATGGATGCCAGCACCAGGACCTATGTCAACTATATAGTCAGCAGCGTACATGGTATCCTCATCATGCTCCACCACTATCAAGGTGTTGCCTAAGTCAGTTAGGTTTCTTAAAGCCTTTAGTAGCTTTTCATTATCCCTTTGATGCAAACCTATACTTGGTTCATCTAAGACATAGATGACCCCCACTAGGCCTGAACCTATTTGAGTGGCCAGCCTAATTCTTTGGGCTTCCCCGCCAGAAAGGGTGCCTGCTGAACGGGATAAGGTTAAGTAGTCTAGACCTACGTTTTTTAAGAATGACAGCCTGTCAATTATTTCTTTCAATACCTGTTGGGCTATTATCTGTTCTTTTTCTGTAAGTACTAGACTATTAAAAAAGTCTATGGCCTGATTAACAGATAAATCTGTAACTTCTGCAATATTTAACCCATTTATCTTTACAGATAATACTTCTTTTTTTAGCCTCCTACCTCCACAGGTTGGACAAGGATTTTCAGCCATGTATTCATCTATCTTACTTCTTACATAATCAGAACTAGTAGATTCATACCTTCTTTGAAGGTTAGGAATTATACCCTCAAATTTCCCCCTATAATCTTTTAAACCCTGGTCGTCAAAATGGCTTAGGAAGCTGAAATTGATTTCTCTTTCTGTACCATAAAGCAGTTCCTTTATAAACTTTTCTGGTGCTTCTTTTAATGGAGTCTTAGTGTCAAATCCATTATCTTCAGCTAAGGTTTTAAATATCTGATAATAATAAGTTTGGCCATTAGCATTGGCAAAAGGAGCAATTCCTCCCTCATCTATGCTTAGTTCCGGGTTAGGAATAACTAATTTCTCATCTATTTCCTTAGAAAAGCCCAAGCCATTACAGGTTGGGCAAGCACCAAAGGGGCTATTGAATGAAAACATCCTTGGGGACATTTCCTCTATGGCTATATTACATTCAGGGCATGCCAATTTTTCACTAAACATTACTTTTTCCTTATTTATAAAGTCAACTATTACAAGTCCATCTGCCAATTTAAGGGCTGTTTCTAGGGAGTCTGCCAATCTTCCTTCTACGCCTTCTCTAATAATTATTCTATCAACAACTACTTCTATGGTATGCTTTTTATTTTTGTCTAATTTTATATCTTCTCCTATATCGTACATTTCTCCATCTACTACAACCCTGACAAATCCTTCTTTTTTAATGTTTTCAAATATCTTTTTATGCTCCCCCTTCTTTTCCCTAATAATTGGTGCTAGGATTTGAAGCCTTGTTCCCTCTTCTGATTCCATAATCTTGTCCACCATTTGTTCTACAGTTTGGCTGGTAATTTCTCTACCACAGTTATAGCAATAGGGAGTTCCTATACGGGCATATAAAAGCCTCAGGTAATCATAGATTTCAGTCACTGTTCCCACAGTGGACCTTGGATTTTTAGAAGTAGTTTTCTGGTCGATGGAAATAGATGGAGACAAGCCTTCTATATAGTCCACATCGGGTTTATCCATTTGTCCAAGAAACTGTCTAGCATAACTAGATAAGCTTTCCACGTACCTTCTCTGACCTTCAGCATATATGGTATCAAAGGCAAGGGAAGATTTCCCCGAGCCTGATAAGCCTGTAAAGACTATGAATTTGTTCCTTGGTAGTTTTAATGAAACATTCTTTAAGTTATTTTCTCTAGCTCCTTTAATAATTATTTCATCTTTTGTCATGATTTCACCTCTATTTTAGCTTCTTTTTCAATTCTATAATCTTATCTCTTAATTCAGCTGCCTTTTCAAAATTCAATTCTTCTGCAGCCTTTAGCATTTCTGTTTCTAGACTTCCTATTATTCCTTCTATTTCTTCCCTAGTAAAGCTATCTTTATATTCTACCTCTTCTTCAGCTACAATGGTAGCCTCTATTATGTCCCTTACACCTTTTTTGATAGTTTTAGGAGTTATATTATGTTTTTTATTATATTCAGCTTGGATTTTCCTCCTCCTATTAGTCTCATAGATAGCCTTCTCCATTGACTTAGTTATTGTATCTGCATACATAATTACCTTTCCATTTACATTTCTAGCAGCCCTACCTATGGTTTGGATTAAGGAGGTTTCTGATCTTAAAAATCCTTCCTTATCAGCATCTAAGATGGCAACTAAGGAGACTTCTGGCAAATCTAGTCCTTCCCTAAGCAGGTTGATACCCACTAGGACATCATATTTACCTAATCTTAAGTCTCTAATTATTTCCATTCTTTCTATGGTCTCCACATCTGAATGAAGGTAGGTTACCTTAATTCCAATATCCTTAAAATAATTTGTCAAATCCTCTGCCATCCTCTTAGTCAAGGTGGTAACTAAGACCCTTTCTTCCCGGCCTACTACTTTGCGTATTTCATTCACTAAATCATCTATTTGATTATCAGTTGGCCTAACTTCCACAATTGGATCCAACAGTCCAGTAGGCCTAATAATTTGTTCCACAGTATTTTCTGAATGCTTAAGCTCATAGGGGCCAGGAGTTGCAGATACATATATGATTTGATTTACTAAGGATTCAAATTCTTCAAATTTTAATGGCCTATTGTCCAAGGCTGATGGCAGCCTAAAGCCATATTCTACTAGATTAGTCTTTCTAGACCTATCTCCTTCGTACATACCCCTTATTTGGGGTATAGTAACATGGGATTCATCTACGATAATTAAAAAATCCTTTGGAAAATAGTCGATTAAAGTAAAAGGCCTGCTTCCTGGTGGCCTATTGCTTAAATGCCTGGAATAATTTTCTATCCCTTGACAAAAGCCCATCTCTGCCAACATTTCCAAATCATATTTAGTTCTTTGCTCCAATCTTTGGGCTTCAAGGAGCTTATCCTTATCCCTTAATTCCTTTAGCCTTTCTTCCAATTCTTCTTCTATACTTTTTATTGCTTTTTTTAACTTATCTTCAGTGGTGGCATAGTGGGAAGCAGGAAATATGGATACATGGTTTCTAAGTCCAATGATCTCCCCTGTTAAATAATTTACTTCCACAATTCTATCGATTTCATCGCCAAAGAATTCAACCCTAATGGTGTTTTCGCTAGATGATGCAGGAAAAATCTCTAGGATATCTCCCCTAACCCTAAAGGTACCCCTTACGAAATTTATATCATTACGGATATATTGGATATCTATTAGTTTTCTCATTATCTCATCCCTATCCTTAACCATTCCAGGTCTTAAGGATATTACTAGGTTTTCATAATCAATTGGGTCACCCAAGCCATATATACAGGATACAGAAGCCACAATTATTACATCTTTTCTCTCAAATAAGGCTGCTGTAGCAGAGTGCCTTAACTTATCTATTTCATCATTTATAGATGCGTCCTTTTCTATATAGGTATCCGTTTGAGGTACATAAGCCTCAGGCTGATAATAATCATAGTAACTTACGAAGTATTCCACCGCATTGTTGGGGAAAAATTCTTTAAATTCAGAAGCCAACTGATAGGCCAAGGTCTTGTTGTGGGCTATAACTAAGGTAGGCTTTTGGACTCTTTCAATAATATTGGCCATGGTAAAGGTCTTTCCAGAACCTGTAACCCCCAGGAGAACCTGGTGTTTAAGATTTTTGTTTATTCCTTCTACTAACTTTTCAATTGCCTCTGGTTGGTCCCCTGTAGGCCTGAAGTTTGATTCTATTTTAAACTTATTCATATTAACACCTCATCATTTGAACATTTGTTCCTAATAATATTATATATAATTTATACCTTTTGTCAAAGTATATTATCTCCTCCTAATAATATCAGTACCCATTTATCATCAAAAAGTATATTGAAGAAATATGTCCAATATAGTAAACTATTCCTAAGGAGGCGACTTCTATGAAACAGTTCCTTTTTTTTGTAATTGTAGGATTTATGATGCTAATCCTACTAAGCTGTAGTCCCATTAACAACGTCCCCATGACAGTAGAAGATGATATGACCTTTGAAGAAGAGCAAATAAAATACAATATTGAGCAAATAATATTCTCAAAAAGTTTTCAATCTACTGAACCAAGTGTGGAGGTAATTTCCAATAAAAATAATGTAAAAATACTTGCTTCCTTAGGATTAGCCGAGTATTCTGACATAATTATCAACAAGATTGTTAAAAAAGGTAATATTATAAATATTCATGTATCTGGTATTAAAGGTGACAATCCCTCATTGTCAGTACCTCAAATAATTATGGAATTAATCGAATTAAATATAAATAAGGACAATATAACTTTCAATATAGTTTTTGATGACTACGATCAGGTGAAGATAAAATTTGGTATTAACGATATTATAAATAAAATTCAATCCCATTTTAAAATTGCAACTAACAGATTACCCACTTACAATTTGCTTAAGGAAGATAATAATATAATATGGGACATATCTTACAAGGGTGTTTTTGATAGGGAAAATCCTATACTACCTTTGATCAATTTATCAATTTTAATAGATGCTAATTCTGGTGAAATTATTGAGTCAGAAAAAACTATTGTTTCTTCCTCTTTAGATCACGGCCATATTTTAGACTATGTTCCAGAAGATTATATGTTATACAAGAAAATTATATCTAATAACGATGAAGATGAAAAATTAAGTGAACAGCTTTGGTTTATAAACCCATTAAGTAAAGAAAAGGCACAACTATATACTACTGATTACAAGATAGCTGTAGCTCAATTTAATACTGATAAAACCTATATTTCTCTAATAGAAACTAATGAAGATAAAAACGACCTATATATTATTTCCCTTGAAGATAAAAGGGTTTTTAAAATCCCATTTAAAACAAAGTTTAATCCTAGGAGAATGAAATGGAAGGATATTAATACCTTATATCTTCTTGGAAATGACCAAGATACATCTACTATTTACTCCTATAATTTGGAAAGCAATGAAACAAGAGTTGTCAAAAAAATTGATAAAGTTATTGATAATCTAATAATAAATGATGACATCTTCATAGTCACTGAAAAGTTTAAAGATGAAATCAACAGAAATATTTATCTTACTACTGATTGGGATACTTATAAATTGATAGATAATGGATTTAATGTAAAATTTTTGTCTGATGATTTAATTGCCTATTTAAAGAAAATCGAAAAAAATGATAACAATTTTCTATTCATATATGACTTAAAAAATGAGGAAATAGTAGCTATAATTGAAGGCAATATTTCTAACTACCATTTGTTTAATGACGATGAATTAATTTATGTGAATCAAAATACTAATAATGCTGATTATACCATTGCAAAATATTCAATTTCAGATAAGAGTACAGAAGATGTAACCACTATTATAGGCAATAGGATATATTATGATGAAAACAATAATATTATTTATTTAAATATATTATTGCCCTTTGAAGATAATAAGACGGAGATGATTTATTCTATAAGTGTGGATAAGCTTAACAATGTTAAAAATCCCTAGGAACTACTATTAGTCCTAGGGGTTTTTTCTTACCGTAATAATTCTTCATATTTAAGCCAGATTTCATATTGAAGTACTCAATTTTTAGCCTATTGAAGTCTAATTTCATGAAATCCTCCAAATCCCTTTCATTGTTGATTTCTACCCCGTTTATTTTAAGTACTATATCCCCTATTTCAAGGCCTACCTTATGGGCAACTGTACCTGGAATGATTTCTAATACCTTTACACCTTTATCTAAGGGGACGAATATGGGCTGTTTTTTTCTTTCCTTTCTTTTATTAATTAAAATTATGAGCTCATGGCCTAATAGTGCAAAAATTGGGGCTACAAACAGATTATCTATAGTTTTTGAAATATATAACAAAATAATACTATATATGAATAATATTAAAGAAGTCTTAGCAGCCTTTCTTTTGGGAAAGCTAGATATGGAATAGTCCCCATAGCTTAGTATTGCCATAAGGGTTATTGGATGAATCAGTCCATCTCCAACAAAAATTACAAAGGGGACTGGCCAAAACCTATTCATCTGGAAACCTCCCACCGTTGTATGCTGCCTTTCCAAATATATGGGCAATTTGTTCCTCCATCCATCTACAAGTATCAGTAAACTTTCTACAATATGGAGTACTGCAACTACTGACATGACTTGAAAAATTTCAATTTCAGGATAGCCAAAAATTAAGTTTGATAATGAAACAATACTACCACCATAGGAGAAACACATAAATCTTGGATTAAAAAATGATAATATGATTACTACAAATAATATATACAAATAATCCATTGGAATGGCCACTACTTCTAGATAAATAAAAGCCACTGTAGTAATTATTCCTCCCAAGATACCAAAAAAAGTAGATACTATGGTTTTCAGCAAGGATGATTTTTTAAATCCTAAATACTCCTTTTCTATCTTACCTATTTGATAGTATTGAAAATATATTATGCAAAAAACTAGAATAAAAAAAGGAGATTTTAAAGTATTTAGGATATCTATTATTGTAAAGATAAGGATCTGATATAAACCATACATACTTTTTCTCCTTTTTTTATGGGTATTATTCAATTTTTGATTTAATTTCTTCTATGGCTCTTTTTAATTGGGTGTCTTCTTTAATGTTTTCTACTCCTATTTCCTCTACTCCTTCAGGTAGTTCAACTACTATATCTGGTTCAATGCCAACACCATGGATATTGGTTCCATTTGGTGTGAAATATTCAGATATAGTTAGTTTCATGCCTGTACCGTCATTTAAATCTATTATCCTCTGTACAACTCCTTTCCCAAAGGTAGTGGTTCCTATTAGGACCCCTCTGCCATGGTCCCTAATAGCTCCAGCTAGGATTTCCGATGCAGAAGCAGAACCTTCATTTATTAACACTGCCAAGGGATATTTTACCATGGACTTGTCTGATTTAATATATTCTCTCTTTCCTGTTTTTGTTTCTGTATATACTATATCTCCTTCCCCAAGAAGTTTATCAGCTATTTGAGCACACCTATCTAACAATCCTCCCGGATTATTCCTTAAATCTATGATTAAACCCTTTATATTTTTTCTACCTAATTTATCTAGTTCAGCTTTAAAATCCTTATAGGTTAAGTCGTCAAAGGATGTAATCTTTATATATCCTATATCATCGTCTATTATACTGGATTTAACTGTGACTAATCTGATTATCTCCCTCACAATTTCTACATCAAATATATCGTTATTTCCATCCTTATCTTTCCTCATTATGGTTAGAACTACCTTAGTCTTGGGCTCTCCCTTCATTACTTTAACTGCTTCATCCATGTTGTCAGCCAAATATTCCTTGCCATCTACCTTTAAAATCTTATCTCCACTTTTTATACCAGCCCTTTCCCCTGGGGTTCCTTCTATGGGTGATACAACAGTTATTAGATTATCCTCTCCAGGGGTAACTACTATACCGATGCCTGCATAGGTTCCACTTGTTTGCTGTAATAGGGATGCAAATTCGTCCTCAGTCATATAATTAGAATAGGGATCCCCTAAGGATTGAAGCATGCCCTTTAATTGACCATCTATTAATTTCTTTTCATCTACATCCCTCAGATAGTTATCCTTAATATATTTTTCAACATAGAGGACCTTAGAAAATTGGTCATAAACTGATTTAAGCCTATCATATTCTGCCTTAGGTATATATGCTTTATTGTTAAATGTTACACTCATCAAATTAGTTAGGGTAAAAGTAATGGCATTTGTAACTAGAACCACTATTATCAACAGGGTTATAAGTTTTCTTTTTGACATCTTCTCACCTCTAATTTTTAGGTTATACTGCTATTCTATTTATTTGCTATTATGATTATACCATTGAAATAAATACATTACAAAGACAATTTCAATCAATTGACAGTGAACAGTCAAAAATTGACAATTCAGTTCACAATTCACAATTATTAAATAGAAGGTTAAGTTCTCCACCAGTGTCCAGCATGGGAAATTTAGATATTAAAAAAGGGGATTAATTCCCCTTTAAATATGGCATCGGGTCTACATATACCCCATTTTCCCTAACTTCAAAATGTAAATGTGGTCCCGTAGACATTCCTGTACTTCCTGCCTTCGCTATAGTATCTCCTCTCTTTACTTCCTGCCCTTCTTTTACTAAAATAGATGAATTATGGGCATATAATGTAACTACCCCACCATTATGGTCTATCATTACAGTTTTACCGTATCCACCTAAGGTTCCAGTATATATTACTGTTCCTGCCGCTGCAGCCACTATTGGGGTGCCTGTAGGTGCAGATATATCTATACCTGTATGAAGCTTCTTAACTTTTAATATAGGATGTATTCTATATCCAAAGGGAGAACTGATTCTAGTATAACCTGGAACTGGCCAAGACATTTTTCCACCCGTATATGGGCCAGTATTCCTTTGTAATTTTACTATTTTTGCTTCAAGGTTTTTGGCCTCTTCATTTAATTTATCTATTTGAGCCTCTAAGGCCTTCAAGTCCTTTTCTAATCTTCTCATTAAATCCTCTTTAGCCCTAGTTACTGAAGCCAATTCCCTTCTTCTATCTTCCAGTTTTGTTTTTGACAACTCCATGGATTTTTTTTGCATTTCCAGTTCAGTCTTTTTTAATTCTATAGTATCCCTTTGCTCCTTCATATATTTTAATAACTCTGTATCATGCTTAGCTATGGCTTTTAACATGTCAGTTCTTGAAAGGAAGTCCTTAATATCTGCAGAGGATAGCAATACTTCTAAGTAGCCTATAGAACCGGTCTTGTACATTACCCTCAATCTCTTGTTAAATACATCTTGTTTTTCTTCGATTTTGTTTTCTGCTTCTTCCAGCTCCAGGGTAGTTTTTTCTATGTCAGTTTCCAGCTCTGCTATTTCCTTTTCTACCTGCTCCAATTCACTTGTAACTACATCAAGTTTTTTATCTAATTCCTCAATTTCCTTTTCAACATCCTCAGTCTGCTTTTCTATTGATTTAATTTCGTTTTTGGTGTTTTCAATTTGCTTGTTAACATTCTCCTGCTGTTTCTTTAATTCCTCCAATGTATCAGCATAGGCATAAATAAAGTTAAAAACGAATATTAAAGCTAAGATTAGAATTATGGTTCTTCTTCTCCTAGTCATTCCTTTTCCCCCTTATACATTAAGAAATCTTTTAAGAGAAACTAAACTGCCTAAGGCCCCTATACCAACACCTATGGCTGTAAATATTATTGCAATGTCCTTTATAAGTAAAGTTGGAGGGACTAAGTATACTGTAAACAATAGGTAGAGCTTATCATTGACAGATTTGAAAAAGTATTCATATCCAAATTTAATTATCAAAATAGATACGGCAGCCCCTATAAGGCCAAACAGTATTCCCTCTATAATAAAAGGTCCCCTGATATATCCGTTAGTTGCACCTACATATTTCATTATGTTTATTTCTCGCCTTCTAGCAGTTACAGTTACCTTTATGGTATTTGAAATGATAAAAATTGACACTAACATCAAGGCTCCTATTATAACTATGCCTCCAAATCTAATGTAGTTGGCAACTAACATAAGCTTATCTATTACATCCTGATAATATTTTACATCCTCAATACCTTCTATGTTCCTCAAATTAGAAACTATTTCTTCTGCATATTTGATATCAAGTAGCTGTATTATGTATGAATCTTGAAGTGGGTTTTCCTCTAGCCCTTCCAAAAGATAGGCCTCTTCTTCCCAGCCTTCCTTCATGATTTCTAAACCCTGTTCTTTAGAGATGAATACTAAGGATAGTACTCCCTCCATATCCCTTATTCTATTTTCTATTCTATCGTAATCAGCATTTGATAAGCCATCTTCTAAATATATTTGAATCTCATCGAACTTAGTTTTTGTCTCCAAAACTATATTATTTATAGTTAAAATTAAAATTAATACTACACCTAAAATAAGTAGTACTGCAGATATGGAGCTTACGGAAGCTATACCCATACCTCGATTTCTCCACATCCCCTGAAAGCCTTGTTTGATAATATTCTTAAAAACTCGTAATCTCATTGCCATATCCACCCTTCTGCTCGTCCCTAATTAGTCTTCCTTCATGGATTTCCACAACTCTTTTCTTCATACTATTAACTATATCCTTAGCATGAGTTGCCATTAGAACTGTGGTACCCCGTCCATTGATATCAGACAATACTTTCATTATCTCCCATGCAGTATCCGGATCTAGGTTTCCTGTAGGCTCGTCCGCAATTAAAACAGGTGGACTATTGACTATTGCCCTGGCAATGGATACTCTTTGCCTCTCGCCTCCAGATAATTGGTCAGGAAAACTTGATGCTTTTCTGCTTAAATCTACCATACTAAGTACCATAGGTACCTTTCTTCTTATCTCCTTAGGATGGGCTCCTATAATCTCCATGGCAAAGGCTACATTTTCATAAACTGTCTTATTAGGAAGTAGTCTAAAGTCTTGAAATACTACACCTATATTTCTCCTGATATAAGGTATTCTTCTATTTTTAACCTTTGTAATATCCATATTATTCAATATTATCCTACCAGCAGTAGGTTCTTCTTCCTTTAACAAAAGTTTTATTAAAGTTGACTTGCCTGCTCCCGATGATCCTACTAAAAAAACGAATTCACCTTTATGTATTTTTAAATTTATATTTACAAGGGCCCTAACATTATTATCATATTCCTTATCTACGTTTTGAAATTCAATCATGCCATCACCTCGCCCTTTTATTATAATATATATGATAATCAGGATAAGGTCCCAAAATTTCCCAATTATTTTTACCTTTATCTTATTAGTATATTATAATATAAATTGTGGGATAAATAAACAAAAAGAGGTGATTTTTTTGGATAAAAAGAGTTTAAGGAAAAAAGTCTTGGAAAATAGGTCAAAATTGTCGAAGGAAAATATTTTAGAATATAGTGAAATAATTGCTAATAAGCTATATGAAATGGACTTTTATAAAAATGCAAAGAGAATAATGGCCTTTATTAGTTTTAAAGATGAAATACACACCCACGATATAATAAAGACTTCAATTGATAAAGGCAAATCCATTGTAGTGCCCATTACCGTACCAGAAACTAGGGAACTGAAGGTATCTGAACTACGTGATTTTTCAGAGCTGGAAATGGGATACTATGATATTTTAACTCCTAAGAAGGAATTCATTAGATTGGTGGATCCAAATACCATTGACCTAATACTAGTGCCTGGGGTAGTTTTTGCCAAGGATGGATATAGGATTGGTTATGGAGGCGGGTATTACGATAGGTTCCTTTCAAAATTAGATAAAAGGGTAATGAAAATTGGACTTGCCTTTGATTTACAAATTACAGATAGAGTACCTACTGAAAGTTTTGATATCCCTGTAGATCTGATTATTACGGAAAAAAGAATTATAGATTGCTCTAAAAATAATAAATCCTAACCTTTCATTCTAGCCAATAAATGATATAATATATTAGGTATGTGAATTTTAATTAGGAGGAATTATTATGGTTAGAACCGTAGGCACTGTGGCAAGGGGTATTAGGACTCCTATAATAAAGAAGGGGGACGATTTAGTTAGTATAGTAGTTAATTCATTGCTAAAAGCTGCTGAAGCTGAAAACTTTCAAATTAGAGATAGAGATGTTTTAGGTATAACTGAGTCATTATTAGCTAGGGCACAAGGCAACTATGCTTCCATTGATGATATAAGCAAGGATATTAAAAATAAATTCCCTTCTACTATAGGCTTAGTTTTTCCAATATTAAGTAGAAATAGGTTTTCCATAATTTTAAAAGGCATTATATCAAGTGGCCGAAAGGTCGTTTTGCTTCTTTCCTACCCTTCCGATGAAGTGGGAAACCATCTAATGGATGTAGATAGAATGGATGAGTTAAATATTAACCCCTACACAGATGTATTGACAGAATCCGATTACAGGCGGTTATTTGGAGATAAGGTCTTGCATCCCTTTACAGCTGTGGACTATGTAGATATTTACAAAAAAATCGGGAAAGAAAATATCGAAATTATTTTTTCCAATAATCCCAGAACCATATTAGATTATACTAAGGATGTTTTGGTGGCCAATGTCCATGAAAGACATAGAACCAAAAAGATTCTTAAAAAGGCTGGAGCAAATATAGTTCTAGGCTTAGACGATATTCTCAATTCGCCAATTGATGGTTCAGGCTACAATCCAGAGTATGGTCTTCTTGGCTCTAATCTTGCCACTTCAACAGAGTTAAAGTTGTTCCCAAGGGATTGTCAGTCCTTTGTGGAAAAGGTACAGGAAAAAATAAAAGAAGTTACAGGAAAACATGTGGAAGTTATGATTTATGGCGATGGAGCCTTCAAGGATCCAGTAGGCAAGATTTGGGAATTGGCAGATCCTGTAGTCTCTCCTGGATATACGAAAGGGCTAGAAGGTACTCCCTGTGAATTAAAGCTTAAATATATTGTAGATACTGAATTAAGTAATCTATCTGGTGAAGAAGTTGCAGATGCAATTAAAAAGAAAATTAACAGCAAGGACAAAAATATTGCAGAAAAGAACGATGCCTTAGGTACTACTCCAAGGAGGTTAACCGATTTGTTAGGCAGCCTTTGCGATTTAGTAAGTGGCAGTGGAGACAAGGGAACTCCTATTGTCCTTGTTCAAGGTTATTTTGATAATTATGCAAGTAATTAAGGGATGGCTTAGCCATCCCTTATTCTTCTTCAGCTTCCTTGCTTAAATTATAGTAATAATATAACTTTTCCTGCACAAGGTAGTTTACTGTACCTTCTTCATATTCACCATTTTCATTTAACTTACCTGCCTTTAAGCCAGTTAGGATTTCCATTCCTTCATCTATGGTATCTACTGCGTATACTGTAAATATCCCTTCCTCAACAGCCTTAATCACTTCATCATTTAGCATTAAATTATCCATATTTTTCCTGGGGATTATGACTCCTTCTCCCCCTTTAAATCCTTTAAGTTTGCACACCTTGAAAAAGCCTTCAATTTTCTCATTTACTCCACCTATTGGTTGAATAATTCCTTTTTGATTAACTGAACCTGTTACAGCAATGCCTTGCTTAATTGGAATATCTCCAAGGCTAGAAAGTATGGCATAAAGTTCTGTACTGGAGGCACTGTCTCCATCAACTCCATCATAGGATTGTTCCATGGTTATACTGGCAGTCATGGACAATGGAATATTTTTACCATATTTTTCTCCTAGATATCCACTTAGGATTAGGACCCCCTTGTCATGAATGTTTCCACTTTGCTCTGCTTCTTTCTCGATATTTATTATTCCTTCCTTTCCAAAATAGGTATTGGCAGTTATTTTAACTGGCCTTCCAAAGGCATATTGGCCTAGATCTATAACTGATAACCCATTTATTTCTCCTACCCTTTCCCCTTCTGTATCTATGATAATTGTCCCCTTCTCTATAAGCTCTAAAAGCTTTTCTTCATAGGAATTATTCCTGTATTCTTTTTTCCTTATGGCCTTTTCCACATCTTCCCTAGTGACTATTGATTTCCCTTGGCTCCTTGCCCAGCCATCTGCCTCAAATATTATTTCTACTAATTTACTAAATCTGGCAGTTAATTTATTTCTTTCATCTGCAATTCTACTGCTTACATCTACAATGGCTCCTAGGGCCCCCCTGTCAAAGGGAAGTAGATTTTCTTCCTTGCACTGAAAGGCAACAAAGCCTGCAGTTTTCAATATGTTTTCTTCATTTCTCTCCATTTCAATATCGAAATCTGCCCTAATTCTAAAAAGCTTTCTAAAGTCATCATCATAGGCATATAGTAAATGGTAGGTCAAATAATCCCCTATTATAATTACTTTTAAATCTAAGGGTATAGGCTCAGGACTTAAAGTTTCTGTTGTTAAATTAGATAATACAACATTTTCTATTTTTAACTCTTCACTATTCAAGGCCCTCTTTAACCCATCCCAGGCCAGTTTGTTTTGTAGAATATCCTTGGTTTGAATTATTATATATCCTCCGTTGGCTTCGTGGAAGGAACCAGGTTTTATCCTAGTATGGTCTGTTTTGGCTACTCCCATTTCATTATAGTATTCAATTTTCCCAAATAGATTATAATAAGTTGGATTCATCTCCCTTATAACCGGTGCCCCTGACCTGTTCCTATTGTCTATGAATAGGTTAACTGAATACCTTTTAAAAAACTCTTCCCTTTTGCCTCCCTGAAATAATAGGGTCTCAACTGTCATATCTTCATCCTTTCCTAAGAACATTTCATAATTCTTTATTATGTCTTTTTTTAAATCCAACAGGTAATTACTAATCCCTTCATTATCCCTGTGTTTTACTTGAATGGGGCCTATGAAATTAGTAGCTACTAAGGATACTAATTCCTCCCTTAACTTCTTAATTTCATTTCTCAACTTTTTATCAACAGCTTCTATCCTCTTTTTATATTCAAAGGACCTTTGATTTAGTTCTATGGAAAGGTTGCCTAACCTTTCTATTTCCTCATCAGAAAGATTATTCATTTCAGCTTCATTCATTGGCCTGTTGTTGACTAGGGGGATTGGCAAAAGCCCTTTTTCAGTTTGCCTAAAGACAAAACCATATTCCCTTGCAAATTCATTTAGCTCCATCAGAATTTCTTCTGCTAGTTTTTTATTTTCATTAAATATGGCATTTTTCCTATCTTCATAGTCCTTAGAGGTTAAAATCTTGGGTATTTCCAATCTAATATTTTTTATGGCTGCTTCCAGTTCCTGTTTAAAGTTTATCCCTTCCCCAGGATTTAAGCTTAAGGCCTTGGGACAATTTGGTTTTTGGAAATTGTATACATAGCACCAGTCCTTAGGTACGGGTTTTTTATCTGCAAATTCCTTTGCCACTAAATAGGAGTAGGAATTTCTACCGGTTCCAGTGAATCCTGACACATATATATTATATCCTTTCCTCTTCATGGAAAGGCCATATTTCAAGGCTTCCATAGCTCTATCTTGTCCAATAAGTTCCCTCTTTACTGTCCATCCTTCAGTAGTGTCATAGGGAAATATTTTTGGATCGCATTGGTTTCTAAGTTTTTCCACGGGAATTTTATACTTGTCTAGCACCTAATCACCCCTTTAAATTTAATACTTATATCTTATATACCATATTATAATTTAATATATTCTATTTTCGAAAAATTGTTTCCTAAAAACAGAAAAGCAAAGGATGACCTTTGCATTCCTATCTTTTTATTAAGCTATTTGCTATTTCTTCTGGTACTAGACTTCCCCCTGTTGCCCAGCACATATGGATAATATTCCTATCCTTATATTTTTCCGAAGTCAGCACGGGTCCTAAAAATCCTGCTAAGGCTGAGGGTTCTAGAAATATCTTTTCTTCTTGGTACAAGGCCTTTAAAAAGTCATATAGCCTAGAATCTTCTATGGTAAATGCCCCTGTAAGTATTTTGTCCATTATCTTCCCTACAAAGGAAGAGGGCCTACCTACAGCCAAGCCATCGGCATCAGTCTTATTGTCTAGGCCAATGTCTTCTACTGAAATCTTATCGTGTAAGCCAGTAACTAAGCCCAATAACATTGCAGGTGAACGGGTTGGCTCTGCAAAGAAACATTTCACATTATCTCCATATACTAATTTCAATCCATAGGTAACGCCGCCTGGTCCTCCACCTACACCGCAGGGTAAATATACAAATAAGGGGTGCTCTTCGTCCACTATAATTCCCATGTCTTCCAGTTGTTTTTTGACTCTCATTCCTCCCACAGCATAGCCTAGGAAAAGGTCCTTTGAGTTTTCATCGTCTATGAAATACGACTTTGGATCTTCATTGGATAATCTTCTTCCTTCCTCTACGGCCTTAGAATAGTCAGAAGTATATTCTATAACTTGTACCCCCTTAGAGCGGAGTAAGTTTTTCTTCCATTCCTTTGCATCCTGTGACATATGAACAATTACTTTAAATCCAATTTTAGCTGACATAATTCCAATGCTTAATCCCAGATTTCCTGTACTGCCTACTTGGACAGTATAATTTGAGAAAAAGTCCCTAAAATCATCACTTGCTAAGATACTATAATCATCATGGGCCTTCAACAAACCATTTTCCATAGCTAAGGTTTCAGCATGTTTTAGGACTTCATATATGCCGCCGCGGGCCTTAATGGAACCTGCTATGGGAAGCAAGTCGTCCCTTTTAAGAATTAGTCTTCCGTATATTTCCTGATTAAAATCTTTTTCCATTCGGGCTTTCATTTTGTCAATGGTATTAATAGGGGATTCTATAATCCCATCATCTGCTACTTCTGGAAAAACCTTTTTAATATATGGTGCAAATCTTTTCAACCTGTCTTCAGCTTCCTTGACTTCATCTAAGGATATAGGCAATTCATCTCTAACCCTGTTGAACTCTGTATAATTAGGATTGTACCAAGTTAGTTCTTCAGTTTTCTTTAACCTGTCAATTATATCCATCATAACACCTCCTTCAATAAATTCTATAGTTTAATTCAATCAGAGTCAACGAAATCTAAATGATAATTCAATATTATTTTTTTATTCTTAATATTCAATTACCCAAAAAACACGAAAGGAGAGCAATTGCTCTCCAAAATTCTCAAATTAATCCCTATATTCAACATCTAAATGGACTTCCTGGGGCATGGTCTTTAAATTTGTTTTTACTACTATATAGGGGTAGTCATATTCCTGCTCCACAATTTCATTTATGTCTGGATCAGTGAATATTGCATAAACCACTATATCAAAAATATCCTTAGCATACTTTTCCATAATTATTTTATCTATTTCTACTCCGTATCCCTTGGAGCTTTTTTCTCCCCTAGTAACTACCACATAAATTTCATCTCTATATTTACAGGTCAAGGCCCTTTCTTCCATTAAGTATTTAGGTAGTACTTCTTTAATTTTTTCTGGTATATCTTCTTCCTTTACTATTTTAAATTTCACTTCTCCTGACTTGCTTCTCAACAATTTTGGTATAAACAAAATCCCAATAATGATAATAATTACTAAGGCAATTATATAGTATTTTTTCACTCCTATCCCCCCAAATATTTATCTTATATCATTAATATTCTTCTAGGGATAGGAATATGTACTATTCTTTAACAGAGGATAAAAAAAAGGATGACAAAGTCATCCCAAAGTCATCCTATAAGAGTTTAGCCTTATTTACTATATTATCTACACTTAAGCCATATTTGTCTAGGAGTTCAAAACCATCCCCCGATTCTCCAAAGGTGTCCATGGTTCCAATCCTTATAACCTTTGTTGGATGGCTTTCTGCAACTACTTCTGCCACTGCTGAACCTAAGCCGCCAATTATACTATGTTCTTCCACAGTTATTATTCCCTTAGTTTCCTTCGCTGCCTTGATTATTATATCCTTGTCTATAGGCTTTATTGTAGATATATTTATAACCCTTGCTGAAATTCCTTCCTCCATCAATCTTTCACTGGCCCTTAAGGCCCTTTCTACCATTACACCTGTGGCTATAATTGTTATGTCTTTCCCATCCTTAAGTTGAACACCTTTGCCTAATTGGAATTCATAGTTTTCATCAAATATTACTGGCACCTTTGCCCTTCCAAGCCTAATATATACTGGCCCATCATATTCTACAGCCTTAAATATGCATTGTTTAGTTTCTACAGCATCTGCAGGACAAAGAACCACCATATTAGGTAAGGTCCTCATAAGGCTTATATCCTCTAAGGCCTGATGGGTAGCCCCATCTTCACCAACTGTTAAGCCTGCATGAGTAGCTGCAATTTTAACATTTAGCCTTGGATAGCATACTGAATTTCTAATGATCTCAAAGGCTCTACCTGTGGCAAACATGGCAAATGAACTGGCAAATGGAATCTTACCTGCTGTGGCCAGACCTGCTGCTGTACCTATTAGGTTCTGTTCTGCTATACCTACATTGAAAAACCTATTGGGGAAAGCTTTTTGAAAAACAGATGTTTTAGTAGAACCTGACAAGTCTGCATCTAGTACCACAATATTTTCATTTATTTCTCCCAACTCCTTTAAGGCCTCTCCATAGGCATCCCTAGTAGCTATCATCTTAGTCATCTAATCCACCTCCCAATTCCTCAATTGCCTTAGCTGCTTCTTCAGCTGATGGAGCCTTTCCATGCCAACCTACTTGGTTTTCCATAAAGGACACACCTTTTCCTTTAATGGTATCTGCAATTATCATAGTAGGCTTGCCCTTAGTCCTTTTAGCTTCTTCTATTGCACCAAATATTTCATCAAAGGAATGTCCATCAATTTTAATAACATGCCAGCCAAAGGCTTTAAACTTTTCATCTATGGGTTCAATATTCATTATATCCTGGGTCTTCCCATCTATTTGAAGGCCATTGTGGTCTAAAAATACCGTAAGGTTGTCTAGTTTATAATGGGCTGCTAACATTGCTGCCTCCCAAATCATACCTTCTTGGCTTTCCCCATCTCCTATCATTGCATATACCCTATAATCCTTATTGTCCAATTTACCTGCCAATGCCATTCCATTGGCTGCAGCTAAGCCCTGGCCTAAGGAACCTGTAGTCATATCAACACCAGGAGTCTCCTTCATATCAGGATGTCCTTGCAGCATTGAATCTATTTTCCTAAAATTATCTAATTCTTCCTTGGGGAAAAATCCTCTTTCTGCTAGGGTAGCATATAGGACTGGGGTTCCATGACCCTTAGATAGTACAAATCTATCCCTATCCTCCCATTTTGGATTATTTGGGTCTATCCTCATTTCTTTAAAATATAGGGCTGTAAATATTTCTACTGCTGACAGTGAGCCTCCTGGATGGCCTGATTTGGCTTTTTCCAGCATTTTAATAATATTTATCCTGATTCTTTTTGCAATTCCTTCCAATTCCATTTTATCCCTCCTATATTACATCTCTTTAAAGCCTTCACCTAAGACTTCATAGATCTCAGATACCATGACAAAGGCTTTTGGATCTACTTCCTTTACAATTTGCTTCACCTTTGAAAACTGTGCCCTATTAACTACACACATGAGAACTTCCTTTTCTTCTTTTGTATACATACCTTTTCCCTTTAATGAAGTAACTCCCCTGTGCAATTCAATCATAAGCCTTTTACTGACTTCATCAGGTTTATCAGTAACTATTATAAAGCCCTTTAGGTACCCTATACCTTCCAATATGGCATCTGCCACCTTCATGACAACGAACATTGATACTATTGAGTAAAGTGAAGTTTCTATTTTCTTGTCTACTAGGCCTGCAAAGACTACTACAAACAAATCGATTATTGTCATAAAGGTCACTATACTTAAATGGGGAAATTTATTATTTAAAATAGTTCCGGCTAAATCGGTACCACCAGTGGTACCTCCAAATTTAAATACAATACCTAGGCCTATACCCATTAATACTCCTCCAAAAATGGCTGAAAGGAATATGTCATGGGTTAGTACCTCCGAAGGTAAAAACCTTAAGAATAAAGACAATAAGACAGTAGAATATACAGTCTTTATGGCAGTAGACTTTCCTAAGGTTTTCAAACCTATAAGAAATAAAGGGATATTTATTGCTAAATTTGTTACATAAATGGGAATCTTAGAGAGTTTGTTTATAACTACTGCAAATCCTGTAACTCCTCCAGGAGCAATGGTATTTGGACCTAGGAAATACTCTAAGCTAATGGCCATAATAAGCACACCTATGGCCAAGAATATATAGGAAAAAAATGCCCTGTACCATCTTTCATCTTTTGCCATAAACTCACATCCTTATTTTACTACATCTTTGGAGAATATAACTTGCAGCATGAATTTAGGTAAAATAATCTGTCTTTTTATCCTGGAAGGCTCCCTTAACAATCTATGGAGCCATTCGAAGCCCAGCTTTCTTATAATGTCAGGCGTAGGCTTTAGATTTCCAGACAATATATCCATTACTCCACCATTTCCAATAATAACCTTTCCCTTTATTTTGTCCTTGTTAGTGTCTATCCAAATCTCCTGTTTAGGAAAGCCAAGGCCTACAAAAATTATATCTGGCTTAGTTGCATTGATGTCTTCAATTATCTTTCTTTCTTCTTCATGGCCTGTATTGCCATTGTGGCTACCTTTAAAATACCCATGATGGTATCCTGCTATTCTTATGTTTGGGTAGTCTTTATTAATATTTTCAGCAGCCTTCCTTGCAACTCCTTCCCTGCCTCCAAGTAGATATAGGCCAAGTCCATCTTCATTAGCTAAATCCAATAGTTTAAGGGAAAGATCATAGCCTGTTACCCTTTCCTTTAGGGGCTTCTTCTTAAGCCTGGAGGCATATATTAGACCAATTCCATCGGCAGTGATTAAGTCACCCTTATTTAACAAGCCTCTTAGTTTTTCATTTTCCTTTGCTCCCATTACTATTTCAGGATTTGGAGTATAGATGGCCTTTAAACTGTCTCCTTCCAAAAAAGACTTTACCTTATCTACTGCCTCTTGAAAGCTAAGATTATGTATCCTTACTCCAAAAATCTCTATATATTCCATCTAATCACCTGTAATATTTATTTAATTTCATAATCTCCCTTTACTAGCCAATAAGTATGGGTAACTGAATATGCCCCCCTACTATCAGTTCTAGGAATAATGAGGAGATGATTTTGTTCTATTTCTTCATTCATTTTTAAGTCTCTACCTGCAGTTACATCAGTCACTCCATTTTCAATTCCACTTTTCACTATTGAAATTGCAGTTGCCCTACCTGACCTTAAAATGATTTCAGTTCCTCCATAGCATATTAAAGATTTCCCTTCTGGGACTTCTACTACTGCCCATGCTCCTTCAACCACTGAAGAATTGCTTCCATTTACCTTCTGGTCTATATACTCCATTAGCTCTTCTATTTTTTTCTCTACGAAGCTTTTAGAAACTAAGGGGTCAGCTTCTGAACCTGGTTCCATAAAGGCTGTTGTCCCTCCAAAAATAATAAAGGCTATGGATAATCCTAGAACAATTATGTTAAAAACCTTCTTCATCTTCAGTCCTCCCTATTATGGATTAATTTCTTTAACACTTCCTCATTAATATGATTTAAATCAAGGATTTTTTTAGTGTTCTCTACTAAGGTTTCTTTATAGTCATCAATCTTACTATAAACCCTATTAAACTCCATTATCAATGAGTCTAATGTAATATTATTTAAATCCTCAAAACATACTTGCCCTAAGTTTTTTGAGAAAATACTGACCTTGGGGTCATAGGATAAGGCTATAAAGGGCTTTTTAAAAATAGAGCTGAAAATTAGCCCATGTAATCTCATGCCTATAAACAATTGGCAAGAAGCGATTTCTGCCATTAGGTCCTCATAATCTAAATTCTCTAGCAGCTTCACCTTAGGACTATTTAAGTTTTTTTCAATACCTCTGAGGACCCTGTCGTCATTCCCCTTTTGGAAGGGAACTAAGGCTACACAAAAGCCCTCATTTGCCAAGTATTCAATAAACTTTTCTATTGTAATGATGAAGCCTTCATCATAAAACCATTTCCTTAAGTTAAATATAATCTTCTTAGGCTCTTCAACTACATTCTGTTCCATGTCTAGTGTAAATACTAAGTCGTTGCCTAAATATATATTATTTAAATCATGGGATTTCAAAAAGTTATAGGAAGCCTCGTCCCTTAGAACAATGGCATCTAAATGTTTCAAAATCCTCACTGTAAGCCTAAGGTATAAGCTATGCTTTAACGGGCCAATTCCATTGCCTAATAGGACTACTCTTTTGCCAAGGAGTTTTGATAAGCTTAATATTGTCAGGTAGTATATTAGGGACCTGTTGCTAGTTACATTTTGCAGCATAGAACCGCCGCCGCCTACTACTATATCTGCCCTTTTTATTCCCTTTAAGATTTGAAAATACTTATTTCTACTGATTCCATTTATCCCATGAGTTTTTCGAGTGTTTTTAACACTATAAGTTATTGCAGTAATTTCGGGATTGTCATATGTCTTATTTAATAGATTTATGGTTGCCTTAAGTAGCATTTCATCTCCAAGATTGTCTGAACCATAATAGCCTACAATTAATATCTTAAGCCTCTTCATATTTAATCCTCCAAGTAGACTTTGTAGACTTCTTCATATTTATCTACCATTTTTTCTACTGAATAGTTTTTCTCAATATACTTCCTCTCCCATGAAAAATCTAAATCCAAGTTATTATCAAATAAAGAATTCAAGTCTCTACTTAAGGCTTCATAACTTATTTCTTCTGTATACCTGGCAGAGAAATTGTTAACTGCTGCAAAATCTATATTCTCTTCTTTAAGCAAGCCTAAATAGCCAAAAGTTCCAGCTAAGATAATTGGCAAGCCAAAGCACATGGCCTCCAAAGCAGCCCTCCCTACTCCAACGAATACCTTGGCCTTTTTTAAAAATTTCGTTACGTCAGTTGTCTTGCCTGGAAGATGTATGTTTTCATATCCCTTGGCTTCCCTTCTTAGGTTTTCAAGTTCCCTTCCATCCCCAACTATGATAATTTCCCTATCCCTATTATTCTTTCCATATTCTATTAACAGCTTAGCAACTATTGAAGTATTTTCTTCTAGCCTGCTTATATGAACTATTGCCCTATTGTCACCAGGCAAATCATCGTCTTTAAACTTCTCCAGGTTAATCCCATTCATAGTTCTATGAATATTTTCTTCCCTTACATCGTAATTGTCTAAGAGATATTTCTTCACTTCCTGGCTTACAGCAAAAACTTCATCGCCCCACCTAGTAATACGCCTTAGTAGGAAATTTACGTGAAATATCCCATGGGCAGTGGTGATCATTGTAAAGCCTAAGGATTTTTGCAATAAAGATAATATAAAGGCAGGAATTCTAGCATGGGCATGTACCAGTTTTATATCCTCTTCCTTAATGATTTTTTTCAGCAATTTTATTGATTTTAAAACTGCCATTGGCTTTTTTGTATGAAGGGGTACTGCAACAGTTTCAACCCCATGTTCTCTTAGTATAGGTTCATATACCCCACCCTTAGAGGCAACTATAACCCTATATCCCCTTTTCTTTAACTCCAAAGATAATTCTACCACATGGGTCTCTGCTCCACCTATATCTAAACCCATAAGGGCCTGTAATATAACTTTTTTCCCTTTTTCCATAATACCTACTCCTCTATGCTTTCAGTTATTGCAGAGAATAAGAGTCCAATAGTCTTATATTTTCCAGTGGAATTTACTTTAATTTCTGTAATACCCTCTGCAAAGTATCCATTGGGCCTCTCAAGGACGTTACATTCTAGCACTAGGTAAATATTATATCTCTCTGGACTTCTAGTAAGTACAACTTCACCGTTATTTTTTATTAAGGGTACATAGGATTCCTCCACTTGTATATCCTTAATTTTACCAAAGTAATAATTGGTTTCATCTGCATATACATTGTCTCCAACTTCAAGGGCTTTTACGGAAAACTCTCTGACGTCTTCTATCTTTAGAACGACTTCCCTTTTCGTATTTATAACTTGATTTTCTCCAGATGACTTAGTAGGTAATATATTTTTTATCTTAATGCCAAGAACTACAAATATAGCCAAAACTATTAATATGATACTATAATCTATCCAATTTAATTTCCTCTTCATATCCCTTACCTCTCAATACCAATAATATATCCAAAACTAGCAAAGCTCTTTCCTTTAATAGGGAGATAGGTGCCTACCCTTATTTCTTCCCTATCTACCTTTATAACATCATTTTCTATTATTGCATTGGCCTCTATATCAATTTCTACATTATACCTGTCTGGATATGGAACTAAAAGAATAACTCCTTTTTCCCTATCTTCAAATTCTTCCTTATAGGGTTTTACCCTAAAATCTTTAATCTTTCCAAGGTAATAATTTTTACTTGAATTATATACATCCTTACCTATTTCCAGCTGTTTAACGAACTCTTCTCCAACTTCAACAGTTTCAAAGGTATAAACTATTGGAATAGTGCTTTTTCCTTCATCTACCTTGCTTCTATAGGGGTTTATCAAAAAAAATATTCCAGCAACAAGGACTATAACTATTAAAATATCTATGATTCCTATTTTCCTTAACCAGTTCATTTAAATACCTCCATAAATGTTCTCTATTTGTTTTACCATTTCTTCTACAGTAAATTTAGTCTTTACTTTTTCAAAGGCATTTTCCCCTAAGGTAGTTCTTAAACCCTTATCCTCCATTAGCTTAAGTAGTTTTTCAGAAAAGTCCTCATAATCCATAAAATCTACTAAATAACCGTCTACTCCATCATCTATAACTTCATTAATCCCATCAATATCAAAGGCAACTACAGGCTTTTTATGGGAAAAGGCCTCCAAGGCTGCAAAGGATAAGGCCTCTGAATTAGATGTATTTACGATAATATCTGACAGGCTATAGATTTCATCTATGGCATTTACATGGCCTAAAAAGACAACTGGCAATTCCTTTTCCCTTGCATAGTCTTCTAACTTCGTTCGATTTGACCCATCTCCTGCAAAGACCACTGTAAAAGCCTCTGCCTTTTCCTTCAATAATTCAGTAATCTTTAGCATATGGTCCTGCCCCTTTACAGGGTCTAACCTTCCAACTAAGGTAATGATTATATCCTCTTTTGAAATATTATATTTGTCCTTTAATTTATCTACATCATAGGATTTCCTCGGCAGTTCAACTCCATTATACACTAAATAGATATCCTCTTTCCTTTCCCCTTCAGCAATTAAATTTTTCTTTACTGCCTTAGATACAGCTATTACCCTATTAGATAGTATCCTGCTTAGGGACACTTTTACAAGCTTTTTTAAGCCCTTTATTTCAGGTAATAGACTATGCCTTGTATAAAACACTTTATTTATCCCTCTTAAATAGGCTGCTACTCTAGCAGATAAGCAGGCATGGGAATGTATTATATCAGGCCTAATTTCCTTCATTACTTTTACAAGCCTTCTCAGGCCTAAGAAGCTAAAGGATTTAGCATTTATCCCATCTATTTCAATTATATTTATATTATCTATCTGTCCAATAATGGTAGTAAGTAAACTGCCCTTTGGTACAACTACTATTATTTGAAACCTATTCTTATCTATATATTTACAAATCTGGACTAAGTATTTTCCTGCTCCACCAAATTTAGAATCGGAAACAACATGCATAACCTTTATCTTATTCATTGTCCACTTCCCCTTTTTTTCCAGCAAAATAGGCACTAGTACAGCCTAAGCCTAGTAAGGTAAAATACATTAACATAATATCATAGTTATGCCAAATATGGTCAACCATTCCCTGTATTGAACAACCAACTATTCCTGCAAATATACCTACTGCAATAAAGCTAAACTTATCATCCTTATATTTTATGGTTGTAATAATATCCCTACTCCAGGCTATAATCATAGATATAAAGGAGATAATCCCCAAGATTCCTTTTTCAATGAAAATCATAAGTAGGGTATTATGGGCATGATAGGACTTGGCAGCATGCAAAGAATATATCTTATATAACTCTTTAAATTGCCCTAGGCCTGTGCCAGTTAAATAATAATCCTTAAGCATGTTGATAGAGGCCTGGTAAATGGATTTCCTATAGTTGGTGGAAGTATCGCCCCCAGAAAATATGGATAATATCCTCCTAATAATGGTTTCAGGAAGCATGGCTGAGCCTATTAGTCCTAAAATAACCAATATGGGAAAATAAGTATGAGCCTTTAAGACCACTAGAACAAATATTGCAATGGCTAAGCTCAACATGCTGCCCCTAGACAGGGTCATTAGGACATTTCCAAAGCCCAATCCTAAGACCAACAGATAAAAAATCTTCAATGGCTTTTTATCAGTAATATGGAATAGGGCAAAGATTACAGGAAGTACTAAGACTAAATACTCTCCATAGACATTTGGATTTCCAAAGGCACTATATACCCTTGTTACATTGGAAGCAAAATCCTTGTCTATCCAGGCTTCATCCATTGGGGCGCCAAAGATAAACTGGTATATACCATAGATACCTAAAATAAGAGTAGTCAATGTAATTATGTTTAATACTATTAATAGCTTTTCTTCACTATTTACCATATATGGCACAAAAATTCCAAAAACAATAAAGATTAAATATATAATGAAAACCTGTAGACTGTTGACAGGTCCTTGATTAAATATTCCACTGATAATGACGGATAGCAGAAAGAAAATCATAAAAAATAAATAGAGCTTAGGATACTTAAACCTATTCCCCTTGTAAATATTAGACAATAAGGTTAATCCAATAGCTCCAAAGCAAAGAACTAATCCCATTGATGTAGGGATAAAGGGTAAGGTAACTATAATAAATGCAAATATAAGGAAATGTATTTCTTTTTCCATGAAAAACTTCAATATTACACTACTCTTTATTATTTTTACCATTAGCTTATTAAATGGCATAATTAAAGACTTAAATCTCCTACGGGATTTAAGTATTAAGCTTTCCTCTATCCCTTTTTCAGGTCCAATATTGGAAGTCAAAAAGTTTATAATTAAGCTCTTATTTAATAGTTTAATAAACCATGTCCAAAACTTAGCCATTAAATAGGAGAAATAACTTTCTTTATATGCCTTCTTGATTATTAGAATAACTTTTAACAAGCCTTGAAATATAACTGATTTAGATAGCATAAAGGTCTACCTCACTATTTTAGTATTTCTAGTATTTTATTGTTCTTTAATAAATCCTTCCTTAAGATAATATCAGAAACCATTAGTTCTTTTTGTTTATCCAATGCTTTTTCCACTACTGTAGGATTTTCTACTGGGTTATTGGTATTTATATGGTATAACCTCTTTTCTGCCTTGTCATAGTAGTAGTCATGAAAAATAACAGTACCATCCCTTTTTATGCAAGAGCCAGGACCTTCAATTAACAGGGAAGTCCCTAAGGCATAGGGGTGATCAATACCCATTAAATCCAATATGGTAGGCAATATATCGATTTGACCTCCTACTTTTTCAATGGTCCTACCTGGAAGTTGGGAACCAGTATAAATCCATAGGGGGACTTTTTGAATCTTGTACCAATCAATAATAGAGCCATCTAGCCCCAATAGGTCTTCAACTAAGGTCCTCTGGTCTAAATATAAGCCACTGTGGTCACCATAGATGACTATAATAGTATTATCCAATTCTCCTCTTTCTTCCAATTCCTTAAAAAGACTTTCTATGGCAGTATCTACATACCTCATGGATTTTAGATAGTTGCCAACTTGGGTGTCTTCAAATCTTCCAGTATATAAATCTATATCAGAAAATCCACCATAGGGATGGTGGGAAGATAAGGTAATTAGAAAACTAAAAAACTTTTCATTTTCTAAGGATATGTCTAAGGACTGTTTGAAAAAAGATTTGTCACTAATGGCCCATCCTCTTATATCATCTAAGTCAAAATCTATTACGCTATAGAATTTATCATAACCATAATTTCTATATACAGTCTCCCTATTCCAAAAAGAGGGTTCATAACCATGGAAGGCCTGAGACACATATCCCCTATCCTTCATAATCTTTCCTAGGGTCAAGAAGTCATTTGTTGGATACAGATAATTGACTGCTCCTGTAACTGCTGGATATAAGGAGGTATTTAACATAAATTCTGCATCAGAAGTATTGCCTCCCGCAGTCTGATAGTAAATATTATTGAAATAAAAGCTATTATCTTTTAACTTATTTAAAAAGGGCGTAACCTCTTTCCCTTCAATGACTAAATCCACAACAAATTCCTGCATGGCTTCAACTTGAATTACTATTAGGTTTTTGTCAGGAACCTTCCCAAAATATTGGCTTTTTTTATCTTCCTTCTTTTTAAAGAATTCTCTTATAATATGTTTTTCCTCATCATTTAAGGGCATATTTTGAGTAATCCTTTGCTTTGCAAAATCATAGATATCAAAGCCATGGAAGTACAAGCTTCCAAAATCCTTGGCTATATTTTTCCTTTCATATGCATGCCTAGACCTATCTACATCCTTGGCCTTTGCTTTAAAGCTAAATACTGATACTAAGATTACTGAAATAATGATTCCGCTTCTAAGGAGAATATTCCTTTTCCTTTTCTTAACATCCTTATTCCTTAAGAGAAAAATTAAAAATCCCATTATGGGTAAGTCTATAAAAAATACTACATCCTTTATCTTCAGTAAAGAAAAAATGCTTTGAGATATATCATCTACAAATCCTATCTGGTAAAGAATAGGAATCGTCAAAGGAATACCATAATATCTGCCATAAAGGGCATCACTAAAGAGTAGAATTGAAGTAATGATATTAGTTATATATAAAATACCCCTAAATCTTTTAGGTGTAAAAAGTACTATGGATAATATAAAAATTACAGATGTTAATAGAATATAAGTTGAGATATCATTAAATAAAGTAAATGGAGGCTCCTTAAGTTTAAGTGTGTATTGTAAATATATGGTCTTCGTAAATATACTGCAAATTGTAAACAAAGCAAATATTATTTCTAAGATATATGCCTTTCCTAATATCCTGCCCAATTTTTCCCCAAAAGTTTCTTCGAATTTCAACATTTTGTACCTCAAATTCTAGTTTACTATGAGTTTAATTATACAATATATAATATTTCATTACAAGGATATTAGGTCTATTCTTTAAGGCTAGCTGAATAAAAATAGACATCTAATCGATGTCTATTTTTTAAATATGTATTATAAACCTACTAATCCTAAACTAATTTTTATACATTCATCTACATTTTTCATCATTTCGTCACTAAATTTTCCAATTCTTTCACGAAGCCGCTTTTTATCTATGGTTCTAATTTGTTCCAGAAGGACCACCGAATCCTTAGGCAGTCCATATTCTGGAGCATTGATTTCCACATGAGTTGGTAATTTTGCTTTATTTATCTGTGAAGTAATAGCGGCAATAATTATAGTTGGACTATACTTATTGCCAATATCGTTTTGAATAACAAGTACTGGTCTTACTCCCCCTTGTTCAGATCCCACTACAGGACTTAAATCTGCATAATAAATTTCCCCTCTTTTTACAATCATAACATCCCACGCCTTTTAAGACTTGCTTCGTAATAGACTAGATCTACAACATCCTGCTCTAAGCCTAATTCAGCAAAATCTAAATTTATTTGACTCATTACCTCGTATCCTTCCTTCATTTTCTCAATTATTTCTAATTTTCTTCTCTCATTTATATAAATCTTCATTGTTTCTACTACACTATCAGCTGTGCTTTTACAATCTACAGGTACCATAAGATTAACTTCATTAAGGAGGCCCTTAGATAAGCTAGCTAGCACCCTTTTAGTCTCGGCAGCCATAATATGCACCCCCAAATGCCAATGGATTATAAAAATTACTTAGGATAATTATATCTTTACAGGGTTTATCCTGTCAACAAATACATGGTTAATTAATTACCTTTCAAGTAAATAGTCTACTATCTTAACTATTTCTCCCTTTGAGATATATACTCTTGGTACCCTTCTACCTACCATACAAGCAATTTCATAATTAATTGTTCCAAGTTTTTCAGCCACTTCATCTATATGGGGATAACCTTCTTTGCCATATCCAAATAAGACCACTTCATCCCCTATTTTTACATCTTCAATATCTGTTACGTCTATCATACATTGATCCATACAGATTTTTCCAACTATTTTAGCCCTTTTACCATTTACATATACTTCAGCTTTTTCAGTTAACAATCTAGTGAAGCCATCGGCATAACCTATTGGAAGGGTAGCAATTTTTGATTCCCTTTCCGTAACAAATATTTGACCATAACTTATGCCTGTTCCCTTTGGTACAGTCTTTAAATGGGAAATTCTAGCCTTTAAAGTCATAGCTGGTTTTAAGTCGACTTTATCCAGTTTAACCTCATCTGAGGGTTTTAGGCCATAGATCATTATTCCAGCCCTAACCATGTTTAAATTAAACTCTGGCAGGTCTATAATGGCAGCACTATTAGACGTATGTTTAATAGGTATATCTAAGCCCTTTTCCTCTAATTTTTCAATAACCCATGTGAATTTCTTAAACTGTGTCATTGCATGGCTTTTGTCCAGGTAATCTGCCATTGCAAAATGAGTAAATATACCTTCTATATATATATTTGGCAATTTTGATATTCTCAGTATTTCCTCAATACTATCATCATTTGGTAATAAACCAATCCTGCCCATACCACTGTCAATCTTAATATGAATAAGAGCTTTTTTATTCAATTTAACAGCTATATCTGATAATACCTTAGCATCCTGGTAACTATAGATAGTTTGGATTATATCATATTCTACTACCTTTTCAAATAAGGAGGTGGGCGTATATCCCATAATTAAAATAGGTGCAGTAATGCCTCCTTTTCTCAATTCAATGGCTTCCGTCAGTACAGCTACTGCCAATCTGTCAGCACCGTTGTCTAAGAAAGTCTGAGCAATTTCTACCGAACCATGCCCGTATCCATTTGCCTTAACTACTGCAGTGACTAAGGCTTCCTTGCTGGTAAGTCTTCTTACTTCACGAATGTTGTGGGCTAAATTATCTAGGTTAATTTCTGCCCATACTGGCCTTGTTTCATCTAAGGTATACATAAAGATTTCCCCCTTATAAGTTACTTTACTACTTTAGAAATTTAAAGCTTTCATAGATAATTTCTACTATAAGTTTATCACTATCATCGTAGATATTCAACTTATATGGAGTAAATCCTTTCTTTTTAATCCAAATTTTTGCCGTGTCCCTATACTTGTTTTGCTCCTCTAGTTCAAATTCAAACACTAGGTATTCCGTATTGTCTATTTCCTCAGTTCCTATGAGGCTTGCTTTATATATATCTTCAAAGAAATCCCCTATTACCAGCTGCTTATTTAAGGATTTTATTGCCACTAAGGATATGGATTGTTCTATGGAGGGATGTTCTATAAAAATCTTATCGTTAGTGTTTAAAATTATTATTCCCTTGCTCTCCTTTGGCTCTAAGATTTCCAACTTGTATTCCTTAGAGCTGGTATAGGTTTCTTCTATTAAATATGTTGTTTCTTCTTCCCCTGAAAATATCTTTATATTGGCCCTGCACTTGTACCCTTTATATTCATCATAGGCTTTTTCTATTTTAGAAAGGTATTTTTCATCACTTGACCATATGCAAGATGTTAGTGAGATAGTAATAATCAACATAAGAAATAGAATTCTTTTCAATAATACCCCAACCTTTACAATTGAACTATTTTAATACTATAGGGAATATTATCTATGATATCAGTAGCTATTAATCCACATTCTCCCTTATCTAGGCTGCCTATATCACCTGCCAAGCCATGGCAATATACGCCCAGCTTTCCACTGTCAAAGGGGCTTAAGCCCTGTGCTAAAAAGCCAGCTATTATTCCCGTTAGCACATCTCCGCTGCCTGCAGTAGCCATACCCGGATTCCCTGTTTCATTCACATATACCCTGTCCTTATGATATGCAACTATAGTATTAAATCCTTTTAAAACTACTATTATATTATATTTGTTAGAAATATAATTAGAATAAAAAATTCTATTATCTTGAATCTCCTTTACATCTTTCATAGCTAGTCTAGCCAATTCCCCAGGATGGGGGGTTATTATTATCTGCCTATTGTGGCCTATTAAAATCTCAGGCTTTAAAGAAATACAGTTTATTCCATCGGCATCTATTACTATGGGCCCTTTAAAGTTTTTTATTATCTCTTCTACTATATGAATTCTATCTTCATCTACTCCCATACCAGGCCCTAGGGCTACTACATCTATATTTTCCAATGCTTCCAAAATAGGCCCTAAGGAATGCCTGGTAAAAGTCCCCTTGCCCTTATCCTCTACAGGCCTTATAATTGCCTCAGTAAGTTTAATGGACATTACTGGCTCCAGGGATTTTGGTACTATGGTATAAACTAAACCTGCTCCGGTCCTTAAGGCTGCCAGGGAAGATAAATATGGGGCACCTGTCATTCCTGTACTTCCACCTATTATTGCTACCCTGCCATAGGTTCCCTTATGACTATTAAGTTTCCTTTTTGGCAATAGGCTTTTCATGGATTCATCAATTTTTAGATTAGCTAACATAAGTCTGTCTAAACTTGAATATCCTATGGCATTGGCTATGGCATAGTCCCTTTCATGGCTAATGGATATTTCAATATCTGAAATCTTTATTTCATCCATCCTCCTTTTAACCCTTTCAGAAATATTTACATAGGGCTTATTGTTATCATGGAGTATTTCAATATCCTTCCACCCAATGGAACCTATACCAGTGCCTAAGACCTTGCTTATGGCCTCCTTAGCAGCAAAAATACCTGCTACAGTTTCTGCTCTATTGCCTTTATTTGATATATATTCTATTTCCTTTTCCGTAAAGACTTTCTTATAAAATCTAGCCCTATCTTTCCTTAGGATTCTTCTTATTCTTTCTATCTTCACTATATCAACACCTGTAGTCAAATTATTATATCCCTTCATATTACCTCAGTCTTTCTTCATCAATTTTTTCTATAGTATCAGAACCCAGTAGGCCATGGAAAAACCTATAGGTCTCATTTATCCATTCTTCATAATCATATTTAATCTTTATAAGGTCTTTTAGCCTTGACCTTAAGACTTCTATTTCCTCTATGGATTCTTTTAAGATTTTTTCCCTAAGGTTTAATTCCCTATATCCATATTCTATAGTTGCATTTAATAGCTTTAAGTTAGCCTCCCGTATTTTCCTTGGCATTGTTTCCAATTGGAAAATCAATTCATCTAGTTCTTCATTTATATTCTCTATTCTGTTTTTATATTCATCTAGTAATCTTACATTTTCAGGCTTATTTTCATTATTTACCGAGTCCGATATGCCTAAAATCATCTTCATAGCCCTTAATTTTTCTCTCTGCAATTCTTTACACCTAGCTTCTATCCTTTTTTCCTCCGACACAAGCTTAATTAGCTCTTCCTTGGCTCTTTGGATATTTCTATTTTTAGCTTTCCCAAATAGTTTAATCCATGTAGGTTCACTATATAGCAGGGGTATCTTGTTCTTACTAATTATTTTCTCATCTAAATCAATGGACCTTCTCAAAACTTTCCCTCCTTACTATATAATTTTACTAATTTAGTCAAAGTTTTACAAACCATATAGGCTGTAATTTAAAGTTTTTAATATTTTAGGTAATTATTCCTAAAAAAAGAGTTGGAAAATCCAACTCTATACTACAGCTTTATTTTTAACTATAAATACCTTATTATATTTGTCCTTAGTCTCTTTAAAGATAACATGGCTAACATTAACTACTGTTACTCCTTCTAGGCTTAAGAGGGTTTTTTCAATTTCCTGTGCTACCTTAGAGTCTAGACTGGCAAAGGCTTCATCTAGGAAGATGATCTTAGCGTTTGCCAAAAGGCCCCTTGCTATGGCTATCCTGGATCTTTCCCCTCCTGAAATATTCTTTCCATTATCATATATCATGGTATCCAATCCATTTGGCAAGCCCTTTACAAAATCACTAAGGCCAGCCCTTTCTATGGCAAGGTTAATTTCTTCATCACTGTAATCCTTATATAAGGTAATATTGTTTCTTACTGTATCTTCAAAAAGGAAGACCTGCTGCTCTACATTGGAAATATTTTTAAAGTAGCTTTCCTTTTTTACATCCCTAAGGTTCTTGCCATCAATTAATATTTCACCCTTAGTGGGGTTGAAATATTTCCTTAATAGCTTAAGCAAAGTTGATTTTCCACCGCCACTGGGGCCCACAATCAAATATTTTTCACCCTTCTTTATGCTTATATCTATATTCTGTAATACTTCATTGTCGTCATAGCTAAAGGACACATTTTTAAAATCAATACTATGCTTAAAATCATCTAGGTCTAAGGTTTCTTCATAATCATCATGATTTTTTAAACTATGATCCATTTTTTCAAATAAGGATTTCACTGAAATAATTTTAGGGAAGATATCAGTTAAATTCATCAAGGGGAAGAACATTCCCTCCATATTATTTACTATTAGTATAACTGCTCCTGCTGTAATTGAACCCTTAATTGCCATATAAACTGATATCATGAAGATTAAGAAAATTGACATCATCATAATAAACTGCTGTAAGGCTGAAATATAAGTAGAAATCTTATCTATAATATAACCCTTATATTGTATATCCTTGCTTTTTTTAAAAAAGTCTTTCTTCACCTTATCATTTAAATTGTTGGCCTTAATGATTTGAAAGGCCCCAAGGACTTCCTTAATATAGGATGTATATCCTTCAAATAAATCAGATCTTTGCCTTTCATGTCTTTGCAATGGCTTTCCTAAGATCATGGTTAGTAGGGCTGATAATGCAGAGATGCCAATACCTATAAATAAGACTAAGGGACTAACTGAGGCCATTACGATGAAGGATACAAGAAAGCTAATAAAGCTAGCCCCTGTTTCGTATATGCCTACTAAGTATTTCTGCTCAACGTTATTCATATCATTAGTTAAGGCTGATAAGTACTTTGCATTGTTTTCCTCTTGAAATTCATTGATATTCTTTTTAAATAGGCTCTCTATATAATAGATTTTAGACTTTACTAAGGACCTATTTATATATAATCCCCTGGTAATTGAAGTTAATAGATATAGGGGAAGAAGAATTCCAGCTAGTATAAAGCCTTCAATGGCTTCTTTTTTAAACAGGCCCATATTGCCATCCAAGGCATGATCGACAATTCTCATTATTTTAATTGACATATATCCATCTAGGCCAGCAGCCATGGCAAATATCAATAATGCTAAAATTAAATATGGTATCCCTCTATTTATTGCTTTTTTCATATGGCCACCTCCATGAAATATTCATTGGCAGCATATTGGTTTACCTGGCCATTGCTAATCTCTAAAACATAATCATACCTTTCTGTTATTCCCTCATAGTATCTGTGGGATATAGCTATTACAGTCCTATTTAATGAAAGAATCGTTTCTTCTACTTTCCTGCCTAGTTCCTCATCTAAGCTAGAAGTAGCCTCATCTACAAACAAGACCTCAGAATTTTTAATTATTGCCCTGGCAATGGAAATTCTCTGCCTTTCTCCCCCAGATAGGTTTTTTCCATTTTCTAGGACCATTTCATAAATTCCATTTTCCTTTTTTGTCAATAGGCTGTCTAAGCCTGATTTTTTAGCTGCCTCTAAGACTTCTTCTTCAGTATATGGCTTATATAGGGCTATATTATTAAATATGGTGTCCTCAAATAAGAAAACGTCTTGATATATGAAGGAAACCTTGTCGTTTAAGCTTTTTTCCTTTATCTCCCTATAGTCTACTCCATCTACTGTAATCTCTCCTGTGTAGTCATCATAGATCATAGATAATAGTTTTATTAAGGTGGATTTTCCTGCTCCACTGGGACCCTTGATTAAATATTTTTTTCCCTTTTCAATCTTAAAAGATACATCCTTAAAGATTTCCTTTTCTCCATAACTGAAAGAAAGGTTTTTTACCTCTATTTCCTTTTCAAATATGAAGTCCTTTTCCCTACATAAGTTATTCGAAGTGTCTTCTTCGTACTCAGTAATCTTATCAAATATTCTTACTGAAGATTTTAATTGATTTACCCTGGGTAAAACTGCAATTATAGTCCAAATACAGCCATTGGCCATTTGGACCATGAAGGTTGCCCTTGTTAAAGATATACCACTCATAAATAAACTGGCTAAATATACTAAGGAAATAAGCATAAAAGTCGAACCTAATAGTTCCATTATCTTTCTTTGCCCATCTGTATAAATATTGTAGTCTAATTTCTTCCTTTCAAGGCCAGTTACAGATTTTAAAGCCTTAGAGAGAAATTCATCTTCTATTCTATTTAATTTTAATATTTCAAGGCCATTGAAGGTATTAGACATATCTACTGCAAATTTTTCATTTTCTTCAGATACCTTTTCCTGTAGTGATATAGTCCTTTTTTCAAAAGACTTGCTTACTATAAACAATATAATAGATGCTGAAAATGCCATTAATGCAAACTTAATATTTAGGAAGGCAATTATAGTCAGCGAAACTACATATACCCCAATATTGTAAATAATATTGATTAGGGATAGGAAAAAGTCCCTTTCAATTATGTTGATATCATTTATAAGATTAGATATATATGTATCCTTAGATTTTTGGCTAAAATGTTTATATGAAGAATTTATAATCTTATCAAAGGCTAAAATCCTTACATCTAAAAGGGTATCCCTCATAAAGGAAATCCTCATAAATCTAGATATAATAAATAATACAACTCCCAATATGACAAGGCCAAGTGTTATCAGGGAAATCTTGATGAAGTAATCCATACTCCCAACCTGAACACTACCTATTAGCAATGCTATGGCAAAGTTAATAAGAGACCGATCGATTACTGGAAGCAAGCAAGCTAAAACATATAATAGGAATCTTGGTTTTCTTTTCAGTAAAAGCTCTTTCAATTCTATACCCCTTTCAACAACTTTGTCATAATTATGAATTTTGAATTTTATTGGCGCCACTAAAAATATAATAGTATTAATCCTTAAATATGTCAATATATTTTTTAATTTTTTTAAGGTTATTCCTTAAATATTTTAATTTATTAATTAAATATTTTAATCCGCCCTTCTAATCTTAATAAATGATTTAAGTTTATATTAATTTTTTTGCAAATACTATTTACCGGAGGGGCTCATATGAAAAAAAGAAGATTGTTCTGAAAAAAACTTTAAATTCTATAGTGGAAAAAAAGTGAAACCATGAGGTCCATTTATATAAACAAAAATAGAGGATTGAATAAATCATCCTCTATTAAAATCTTAATTATTAATTTCATTGTATACTTGCCTTTTAAATATTATAGTATTTTTCTACTTCCTGGTTTTACTACTGGAAGATTTTCTTTACATAAGGGACAAGCTTCTTTTTCAAAAGTATTTATTTCCAACTTAGTACCTGCATACAAGGGATATTCAATATCTCCCTTAGATCTATCCACTATACAGGCTATACCTAATACAATTCCGCCATAAGCTTCTACAACCCTAATGGCTTCATAGGCTGATTTCCCTGTGGTAACCACATCTTCTGCTATTAGAACCCTTTGCCCCTTTTCTATATGAAAACCTCTTTTTAACCTCATCTCTCCATCTTCTCTTTCTGTAAATATGGCAGGTTTACCTAGCTGACGGCCTAGCTCGTAGGCCACTATTATACCGCCCATGGCAGGGCCTACAACTAAGTCTATATCCAAGTCTCTAAGCTTTTCTACTACTACAGCCAAGGCCTTTTCTGCCTTGTCTGGGTATTGCAAAAGTCTAGCACATTGTACATATTTATCACTATGCTTTCCCGATGACAACAGAAAATGTCCCTCAAGTAAGGCATCGGATTCCTTTAATAGATCTAAAACCACCTTAATCCCTCCAAGCTATATGATTCCCCTTATTTCATCCAGGGATTTGATACCTTCTTCCCTCATAAACTCCTGAATCCCATTGATTATATCTACCATAATATCTGGCTTTATAAAATTGGCACTGCCTACCTGTATTGCTGTGGCTCCTGCCATAATAAACTCAATGGCATCTTTCCAGTTTACAATTCCACCTATTCCGATTATAGGTACATCTACTACCTGGCTGACTTCATAAACCATCCTAAGGGCTATGGGCTTAATACAGGGGCCAGAAAGGCCAGCAGTTATATTTTCAAAGACGGGTTTTCTTCTGTAAATATCTACGGCTAGGGCATTGAAGGTATTGACTAAGGAAAGCCCGTCTGCTCCAGCCTTTACACAAGAGTAGGCCATTTCTTGAATATTCTCCGCATTGGGAGATAATTTTACAATTAAGGGCTTTTTAGCCACCTTTTTGGCCTCTCTAACTATTTCTTCCGCACTGCTGCATTTAATTCCAAAGGCCATTCCCCCCTCTTTTACATTGGGGCAGGAGATGTTCAGTTCTATGAAATGAATAGAAGTGTTATTCAATAGTTCAATTCCTTCTAAGTATTCCTCTATGGTGCTGCCACCTAAGTTTGCTAAAATAACTATATCCTTACTTTCTAAAAAGGGTAGCTCATCTTCTATAAATCCCTTAACTCCTGGATTTTGCAAGCCTATACTGTTCATAAGGCCAGAGGCTGTTTCATATATCCTAATGCCCTTGTTCCCGTCTCTTTTATTCAATGTAAGGCCCTTTGTAGATATGCCCCCTAAGCTTTCTATGGGGAAGTATTCATCGAATTCTCTACCAAATCCAAAGGTTCCAGAGGCAGCTATAACAGGATTTTTCAATTCAACTCCTAATATATCAACCTTAGTCATTGAAAACTACCTCCTCCCCTTTAAAGACAGGCCCTTCCTTACATACCCTTTCTATTCCCCTTACAGTTTCTATGGTGCAGCCAAGGCAGGCTCCTATTCCACAAGCCATGCGGTTTTCCATGGAAACAAATACTGGCACCCTAGCCTTACATATATTTACCACAGCCCTAATCATGGGCATAGGTCCACAGGCATAAACTAAGTCAAAATCTCCAGGATCAAATAAATCCGTTACAAGCCCCTTATGTCCAAGGCTGCCATTTTCTGTGGCTATATTTACGGTTTTCACATATGGCCTAATTTGATCTAAAAAATAAGCATTATTCCTAAACCCGCTAAAAATATGAATTTCCCCGGACAGGTTCTTGGCTAGGTATAGCATTGGAGCAATCCCTATGCCTCCAGATATTAAGGCAATTTTACCTGCCTGACTTAAATCAAATCCATTGCCTAAGGGGCCTAGGAGGCTTAAGCCATCACCCTTTTTTAGCTTAGAAATTATATGGGTCCCCTTCCCTTTTACTTCGTACAAAAACTTAATCCTCCCACTGTCTATGTCTGCAATACTAAGGGGTCTTGGAAGGAAGGGATCCGTTCCTTCCCAACTCCTTAACATATAGAATTGACCTGGAATACCTTGAAAATTTCCTTCTAAGACTAATTCATATATATTAGGACTAATTTCAGTATTGGAAAAAACAATTCCTTTCCTATAACTATCCTTCAAAACCAATATCCTCCCTCATCTTAAGTACAGCTTCCCTTGTATATTCTTCAAACTTCTTATATCCATCATCATATTTCATATAGGCAGTAATAATTCCCCTTGAAGAGTTTACAATTCCACCATTGCCCTTGTTCAAGTATAGGCTTACATCTTTCCCTCTTGCTCCTTGAGCTCCATAACCAGGTATTAGGAAATACATATTTTTATACCTTTCTCTTATTTCTATGGCTTCATCTGTATGGGTACCACCTACTACTCCACCTATTAGGCTATAGCCTGAACTGCCCATATATTTTTCACCTAACTCCTCTAATTTATCTCCAACATGATAGTAAAGGTGTTTACCATCTACCTTTAAATATTCTATATCCTTAGCACCAGGGTTAGAGGTCCTAAGCAGGACAAAAATCCCCTTATTACCCTTATCTAGATATTTAAAATATGGGGTTAAACTATCAAATCCCATATAGGGATTTAAGGTTATAAAATCTACTTCAAAATCTCCTTCAAAATGAGCTTTGGCATACATTTCAGCAGTGGAACTAATATCTCCCCTTTTTATATCTCCTATGGCTAAGGCTTTAACCCTCCTTAGATAGTTTAAAGTCTTCATATATCCAAACAGTCCTCGCAATCCATTGGCTTCATAAAATGCAATCTGCAATTTATAAACTGCAGTTATATCATAAGTACAATCTATTATCCTTTTATTAAACTGAAATATAGCCTCATCAATATCCCCATATCTCCTTTTCATCTTTTCAGGAATATAGTCTAAGCTAGTATCCAATCCAACACAGACATTACCCTTTTTTTCAACTTCCTCATAGAGCCTATCTATAATCACAGTCTCACCTCCTAAGGGGCAGAATATTTGATTACCCCATTTTTTATGGTCATCTTTACTTCACCATAGAACTTCATTCCATTAAAGGGGGTATTCCTTCCCTTGGATAAAAATTTCCCCCTATCTACTACAATTTCCTTTTCCAAATCTATTAGAACCACATCACCATCATAGCCCCTTTCTATCTTCCCCTTCTTTACATCCATTATCCTGCCTGGGTTTCCTGACATTAACTTAGAAAGCTTACTTAAGTCGATTCTACCAGTCCTTACTAAAGTGGTATAAGATACGGAAAAGGCAGTTTCAAGTCCAGACAAGCCAGGAGCCCCCCTAAGCTTGTCTTCCTCCGTATGAGGGGCATGATCAGTAGCTATGGCATCTACAGTCCCATCTATTATTCCTTCTATTAAAGCATCTACATCTTCTTTTGACCTTATAGGAGGATTTACCTTATAGTCATTATCCCATAAGGCTATATGATGGGGGGTCACTTCACAGCTTATATTTGCCCCCTGGGCCTTTCCCCTTCTAACTTCTTCAATGGCCTCCTTGGTACTTACATGACATAAATGGAGCCTTGCTCCCGTCTCCTTTGATAGGTAAATATCTCTAAGGGTGATGATATTTTCAGATATCCTATAATCGATGGGAGTTAAGTCCTCATCCTCTCCATGGACCATAATAGTTAAGCCCTTTTCTAAGGCTTTTAACATGGCCTTATACATGACTATATTTGACTTAATCCCCTTTCCATCATCGGATATGAACTTTACCCTTTCATCTAGGCTGTCTAAATGACTAAGGGTGTGTCCATCAAAATCCTTAGTAATTGATACTACTTGGTGAAGGTCTACTAAGTCCAGTTCTTTTCCCCTCTTTAGTACATAGTCTACTATATCCATAGAACTACAGACTGGCTTAGTATTGGCCATTAGGTTTACTAGGGTATAGCCCCCCCTTAGGGCAGCTAAGCTACCTGTATATAAATCCTCCTTATAGGTATAACCTGGATCCCTAAAATGGGCATGTAAGTCGATAAAGGAAGGCATCAGGGTTAAACCCTTAGCATCTATAATTTCACAATCAAAGTTCAGGTCTTTTCCAAAATCCTCTATTTTGCCATCTTTTATATATAAATCCCCCATAAAATCCTTAGTTTCATCTACTATCCTTACACCTTTAATTAGGACCTCCATTTTACCCCTCCCAGGAATAAATCTGATCACAGTATTCACATTTATATATCCCCTTATTTTCATCTAGTAAAACAAATTTATGAATAATTCCCTTTTCTTCCGAAGTAATACATCTGGGATTTTTGCATTTTATAATTCCTTCAACCTTTTCTGGCAGGGATAGATTTATCTTTTCTACGATTTTTTCATCTTCAATGATGTTTATGGTAATATTGGGATCAATAAACCCCAACATAGTCAAATCTAAGTCTATTACGTTTTCAATCTTTATCATATCTTTTCTCCCATACTTTCTACTTGTGGCATTCATAATCAATGCCACTGTAAAATTAGCCTTATCTAATTTTAGATACTCAAATATTTTAATACCATATCCTGGTTTTATATGGTCTATAACTATACCCTTGGTTATACTATTTATATTTAACATCTAGCTCACCCCCAAAAGTTTTGCTATAAGTGCCATTCTAACAAACATACCAAATTTCACCTGTTTAAAATACCAGGCCCTAGGGTCACTATCTACCTCCATGCTTATTTCATTAACCCTTGGCAGTGGATGTAAAATAGTTAGATCTTTTTTTGCACTCTTGAGTTTCTCCCTATCCAGTATATAACTATCCTTTAATCTAATATAGTCTGCCTCATTGAAAAACCTTTCTTTCTGCACCCTAGTCATATATAGTATATCCAAGCTGTCGATGACATCTTCAAGCCTTTCAACTTCAATATAGTTTATTAGTTTTCTATCTAATACCTCAGTTTTTATATATTTGGGAATCTGCAATTCATTGGGGGAAATAAGTATAAATTTTATATTTTCGTATCTGGACATGGCTTTAATTAGGGAATGAACTGTTCGACCAAATTTAAGGTCGCCGCAAAGCCCAATGGTTAGATTAGAAATTTTACCCTTGGCTATTTTAATTGTTAATAGGTCTGTTAGGGTCTGAGTAGGATGTTGATGGCCACCATCACCAGCATTAATTAATGGGACAGGGGAAAATTGTGACGCATACTTGGGAGCTCCTTCCTTTGGGTGGCGCATTGCAATGATGTCTGTATATGAACCCACAGTTCTTATGGTGTCAGGCAAGTTTTCTCCCTTAGCAACTGAACTAGAACTGGGCTCAGAAAAACCAACTACTTTACCACCTAGTCTGAGCATGGCAGTCTCAAAACTAAGTCTGGTCCTAGTACTTGGTTCGTAAAATAAGGTTCCTAAGATTTTACCTTCGCATGTGTGGGCAAAATCCTCTGGATTTTTGATGATTTCTTCTGCCAATGAGAAAATCTCATCAAGTTCTTCCACAGTAAAATCTTGGGGGTCAATTAGATGCCTACCCTTTAACATTTTAAAACCTCCTTCACGACTGCACCCTTTAAAGGATTACATGGAAAAAGCCTTCCCGTAGGAAGGCACACTAATAGCGCGTACGTATTTGTAACCCTTCCTAACCTCTCTGGATTAGATTAAAGGTATATTTTTTTATAGGATATCATAGATAAGATAAAATGTCTATGTTTTTTTATAAACAACCCCCTGACTAAGACACCTAGTCAGGGGGTAATGCCTATCTCATTTGACTCATTTGGCTAGTATTGTTTACTGCAGCTTGCAATGAGCTTTTTATTTGATTTACATCGTTTTTATTGGCCTGTGGTGCAGGAGTATAATAACCTTTTTGTTCTGCTATTTGGTACAATTGATATTGGAATTGCTCCGCTTCATTTCTTAAAGTCTGAAAAGTTGATCTCAACTGCTGATTTGAACATTCTTGTATAGCCATTGTATAAGCATTTATGCTGGCCTTAGTACCTGCTAAAAGATCATTAACTATGTCCCTTTCGTACATTTCCTTACCTCCTTATTTCAATGAATTTATTAAATTAGTAGCAGTAGTTTGAGCATCTGAACTTTGCTGCTGAAGCATTTGTTTTAATTGAGGATCTTGAACCTGATTTGCATACATGGAAAATTTGCTGCTCATGACTAAATGGTTTGAAGCAATTTCCTTAACACAGTTTAATTCTTGTTGGGTTACGTTGGTTAAATTTAAAGTATTTTTAAGTGCCACAGAATCTCTCCTTCCCTATTGATAAATTTTTGCTCTTAATTATTGTTTGTCAAAATGTCTTTTTTATTCTAGGAAAAGATTTATAAATATATATAAATAAATTGGAAAAACTAAATTGGGAGGTAAGAGAGATGAAAAAAATTCCGGATATAAATGTTTTCAATAAATGGCATGACTATTATGAGTCTGAAGACCTGATGAATACAGATTTTTCCAATTTAGACCACCTAAACCCAAGACGGCCAGATGCTTATATTAATTTGACTAACAATATTTTCACAAGTTCTCAGTACTATTTTAATGACCCAGATGAAATCCATGACTTCTTAGATTGGTACTAATACTGTTTTAAAATAGTTGATAAAAATGATTTTTCCCAACCCATTGCAGGAAAGTCCTATATTTAAAAGAGAAAAATAGGACTTTTCTGTTCCTTTTAAAATTTTTTTAAAATTTTACTTGACAAAGAAAAATTTGATGTTATACTTTTGTATTAAATATTAGTAAATCCTTTATATGTTCTTTTAAATGCTTTGAAGAGGAGAGTAGGATTGTGAATACTCATACAGAGAGCTTCGGTTGGTGAGAAGAAGCAGAGGATAGCAATCTGAAGATGGCCTCGGAGCAGGAGTGTCGAATTTTTTAGGCATTCACGTGGGCACACGTTACAGTGCTAGAGTATTGATGGACTTTGTCCTGCGTACTCGATGAGGTACTGTACCGCGAGGACAGTACGAACTAAGGGTGGTAACACGAAGCTTTCGTCCCTTTGCATTGCAAAGTGATGAAAGCTTTTTTTATTGTTAATTGAAAAAGCTGTCGTCTTGTTTGAAGATAAGAATATTTAGTTTCACGAAAAAATTGGGAACTGAAAAGGAGGTAAGGAATTGATAGAACTTGCTAATATAACTAAGGTCTTCAATAATGGAAAAGATAAATTAGAGGCAGTGAAAAATGTTTCTTTAAAAATCAACAAGGGAGAAATTTTTGGCATCATCGGTTTAAGTGGTGCAGGCAAGTCCACTTTAATCAGATGTATAAATAGGCTTGAAGAACCTACTGAAGGAAAAATCTATATTAAGGGTGTAGATTTAACTAACCTAAACAAGGAAGATTTAAGGGTGGCAAGGAAAAATATAGGTATGATATTTCAACATTTTAACCTGTTGAGCCAAAATACAGTCTACGAAAATATTGCCTTTCCTTTACGGCTTGAAAAACTAAGTAAAAAGCAAATAGATGCTAGGGTAGACCAGCTCCTTGAATATGTGGATTTAGTAGATAAGAAATATTCCTACCCTAGCCAGTTAAGCGGGGGCCAAAAACAAAGAGTTGCAATTGCCAGGGCAATTGCAAATAACCCTCAGATTTTACTAAGCGATGAAGGCACTTCTGCTTTGGATCCAAAGACTACAAAATCCATATTGGAATTACTTAAGAAGGTAAGGGATGAATTTAACATTACCATTGTGATGATTACCCATCAAATGGAAGTAGTTAAGGAGATCTGTGATAGGGTAGCCATTATGGATAAGGGTGAAATAGTCGAGGTCAATACTGTAGAAAACCTATTCAAAAATCCAAAGACTAAAATTGCCCATAGTTTTATTAATTCACTGCAGGGAAACGTTGAAGAGGAGATTATAGACCCAAAAAACTATAAAGGAAAAATCATTAGATTAAGCTTTTTAGGTGATAGTGCTAAAAAACCCATAGTCGCAAAAGTTATTAGAAATTTCAACGTAGATGTAAATATCCTATCAGGCAATATTAACAGATTACATTCAACTAGCATAGGCAACCTAACCCTGGAGTTAATAGGTGAAGAAGATGAAATTAATAATGCCATGTTATTCTTAAAAAATGAAAATGTACATGTGGAGGTGATATAATGGCTGGTTTAATTATACCGTCCTTATTAGAAACTATATATATGGTTTCAGTATCTACTGTTTTTTCCATACTATTAGGCTTTCCCTTAGGAGTGCTTTTAGTCATTACAGAAAAGGATAATATATGGGAAAAGCCCATGTTTAACAAGGTTTTAGGAGGAATAATAAATGTATTAAGGTCTATTCCTTTTATTATACTGATGATCATAGTCTTTCCCATTTCAAAACTAATAGTTGGGAAAACTATAGGTACTACTGCAACTATTGTGCCCCTTTCCATAGCCGCTGCCCCTTTTGTTGCCAGGGTTATGGAGAGTAGTCTTAAGGAAACGCCAAAGGGTGTAATTGAATCCAGCCTTGCTATGGGAGCTACCGTTCCCCAAATTGTATTAAAGGTTTTAATACCGGAATCACTTCCATCTATTGTTTCAGGTATAACCCTTACTATAATAAATCTAATTGGATATTCAGCCATGGCCGGCGCTATAGGAGGAGGTGGTTTAGGCAATTTAGCTATCCGCTTTGGACTATATAGTCGCAAAACAGATATAATGATAGCTTCTATTTTACTAATTATACTTTTAGTTCAAGGAATACAATTTTTAGGAAATAAGCTTTCAAAATTAGTAAATAAAAAATAAATTAAGTATTAAGGAGGAGTTAAATTGAAAAAAGTATTATCACTTGCATTGATCTTAGTATTGTCATTATCCCTATTGATTGGATGTTCTTCAAATAGTACAGAACTAGAAAAGATTAAAATAGGAGTTTCACCGGAACCCCATGCAAAGCTAGTTGAATTGGTAGTTGACGATTTGAAAAAAGAAGGTGTTGAAGTTGAAATTGTAATATTCACCGATTATATAACCCCAAACCTATCCCTTGATAGTGGTGAATTGGATGCAAATTTCTTCCAGCATGAACCTTATTTAAATAACCATGTGGCTGAAGAAGGACTGGATATAGTTTCCCTTGGCAAGGTCCATATAGAACCAATGGCCCTATATTCCAATAAATATAAGTCTGTTGATGAATTGCCTGATGGTGCAACAATCAGTATTCCAAATGATACTGTAAATGGTGGAAGAGCCTTGCTTCTACTTGAAGCCAATGGCTTAATAAAACTAAAAGAAGGAGTAGGAGTAAATGCAACAGAGGTGGACATAGTTGAAAATCCTAAGAACCTTAAATTCCAAGCCCTTGAAGCTGCTATTTTACCTGTAACCTTAGATGATGTTGATGGAGCTGTAATCAATGGAAATTATGCCTTAGAAGCTGGCCTTAACCCGGTAAAAGACGGACTTATAGTAGAAGGTGGAGAATCCCCCTATGCTAACTTAGTAGCAGTAAAGGCTGGACAAGAAAATGAAGACAAATTCGTAAAGCTATTGAAGGCATTACAATCAGAAAAAGTTAGAAAATATATTGAGGAAACCTACCAAGGTGCTGTAGTACCAGCCTTTTAAGATAAAAACACCAAAAGAGCAGAATTAGCTCTTTTGGTGTTTAAAATATTCTTTCAAAAGCCTTGTCCCTGTTTTCCCATATCCACACAAGCATTTCTCTATTTCTCATGGCTAAGCTTTTATATGATTCATTGTCAAATAACCATGCTATGAAAATCATTTGAATAGAATATATTACATAGGGAATTGCTTCCTTTTCCCAGGGTGATAAATTTACAATCTTATCATAGCCTTTTAAAATGCCTCTTAATATTTCTGGCCATTTTTCATAATCACCTTCTATTTCATCTGCTTCAGGTAAAATTCCAGTGGCACAGTAACAGGGATCAAAAATCCTTACATTGCGTTCGCTTATTTCAAATTCTAAAAATCCACTTACATCTCCTTCATTGAAGATGATATGGGACTGAGGAAAGTAAGTTCATTTTCGTTGTAATCATCAGTAAACCTCTTATAAGCATCTTTTTCTAAATCTGTAAGTACTAAAAAACTACCATCTAAAATATAGGGGTTTTTCCAGTGGGTATCTAATTCTATATACTGTACTAACTTTGAGGCCTCATCACAACAAATACTCAGGGTATAATCTCCGGCATAATAATATATAAATAGGTTATTGGCGAACCTGCTCTCTGGATCATCCCTCAACTCATCATAAATATCCATCCTATTTGGTTGACCTAAGATATTAACACTCATCTATACTCATCCCAGCATGAATTCCAAAACCTTCATTTGTACAAATTTCATTTATACTTCCATAAATATAATTTTTATTTTCATCTATATAGCCATATGTGAAAAAATCGTATCTCCATATTTCATATAAAGGTCCCTGCAAAATAATCGGATTCCATTGGGGCTCCCCATTTTTTGGCTACCTCTATTCCAGAGCTGCCAATGCCAAATTCTATTCCCTCTATATAACCTTCATAGGCAAGTTTTAATTTCCCCATATATACATCCTTGTCTCGCCTTTTAGTCAAAGTTAGTAATGTAGCTATAATAAATAAAATAAGCCCTATTGAAATAAGCCAAACTTTTGATTTTTTATATCCCATTACCCTTTCCCCCTTTTTCACAGCC
>ERZ773359.341-NODE-341-length-65669-cov-20.267275_pt1 | contig 65669 bp, 60 predicted proteins | sample MGYA00374955_ERZ773359 | MGnify/ENA primary metagenome ERZ773359 (study PRJEB29098, sample SAMN04486028) | biogas fermenter metagenome | study: EMG produced TPA metagenomics assembly of the Biogas fermentation microbial communities from Germany - Plant 4 DNA1... | reverse complement strand
TTTAAAAAGAATCGGTAAACTATAATGAAGTTGGATTTTAATTCATTGGATTAATATATTTATCTACTAGGGTATTCATAGCATCGTCTAATTCTCCCTCACTTTGATCTAGGGAAGCGAATATTGAAAGTATATAACTTTCTAATGTTTCTTTTGTCATATAAGGTGATATGGCTGATAAAAACTCATCAGTAGCACCAATAACATTAAGGGAATTAACAAAATTACTATCCCTATATGTATATACTACATAATTATTATTAATAAAAGCTGACGAACCTCCATAAGCCCCACCTTTTAACCGTATTTCTGGAGTAAGCATAAGGTTATTTAATATAGTACTAATAACCTTCCCCTTAGGGCTTATAGGGACATCATTGGCAGTTAAACTGCCGTTAACAAATAGATATTGTACCGGAGAATTAAATACTATTGCTTCTCTCCTTGCCGGTCTAGGTAAGTCGTATTCTTCTTTCATAAAACTAGAACTTATAAACTTACCTGTAAAACTAGCCATGGCACTTTTAAACTTATCTAGGGTAGCTATATTACCTGCAAATAATATATCCATATTTTGTTTATTACACATAAATGCTTTTTCTCGTATTGATAATAATTTTTTATATATCCGGTCCGGATTAGAATTAAGCTCTTTTTCCAATGATAAGATAAAATTATAATAATCTAATCCATTGAGATAATTATAGTATCTAGATGTAGCACTGGTATATGCCATGCTACGATCTTGGATAAGATTAATCGGGTCAGAAAATAGTATTTCAAATTCAGCTTTAATATTTGCTATTGTCCTCTTTTATTATTTAATAACTGCATTAAATTTTTTAATTTATTTAATACAGTTAGAACCATAATTTACCATATATATTTTAATATTTTAATTAAGATTTATACTAAACAAGCATATTCATCATTCCTTTTATTTATGACTTAAAGGAAATTAAATAACTCTAAGACTATGCTTCTTTAAAATATTTATCAGTATTATATGAATATCTAAAGAAGTCCATAGGCACAATAAGTCTATAATCTCTTATAAAGGAAGTGTAAATTATGAGTAAACAATCAAATCAAAGATATAGGAAAGAACTTGGATTAAATCATAAAGAACGGGCTAAGAACTCAAATGCCAATAATTCTGTAAAAGACATGGCCAGCAGGGAAGGATACGGTGACGGAGACCCATACGGATTTTCTGATAAAAACAAGAAAAATGACCGGTAATTTTATGAATTACCGGTCACTGTTTTTAAGGGGATATTTTCTATTTATATTGGCTGATTAAAAATCCATATAGGGAATAATCTAGATTATCTCCAAAGTACAAATATAATAGATTATTACCATTTACCTCATCAAGCCAGAAGGTATATAACCTGCCATTACCTATCTCATCTGTCAAGTTTCTGCATAAATCCTCCAGGATTATGGAATCCTTAAAGTCATATATACAGCTCATGACAGTTCCCATATTTGAAGGATACCACATATTTTTATTGTAGTAGTCCTCATTACCGTCATTGTTTATATCCGCACTGTAGGCATAATCTGAATCTTCATATAAAGTTTCCCCGGTACCTATAATGACTCCATCATTACTGTATAAAATATCAGAGAGATTACTATTACATAAGGTTTTTTTAACTGTATCAATTGCTTCAAAGGATTTATCCTCATATACAATATCCATATCATAATCATCTATTACAAAGGAAAATAATTTGCCATCAGCCAATTTGCCCTCTTCATAAAGATATAGGGAATATCCGTTATAATATTTTGTATAATAGTCGAATTCTTCCATAAGTAAATAATTCTTATCTTGATATTTTATAACAGAAAAATTCTGAAGAAAACATTCAAAAGAATTACTTAGGATATATTGTCCCTCAACTGATCCCTTATACAACATCATGCTGCTAAAACCACCGGTTCCGCCGTAGAAATATTGCCCAATCAAATCTTCAATACCGTCATTATCTACATCTACTTTAAGGGCTGCTACTGTTTCCATATTTTCCGGTGTAATACCGGTATTAGTACAGAATTCCTCCTGACTAATCTCAGTACCAACCTCTAAAGGAGTAAAAGTTTCTATCTCAGTACCACTTTCCATTGCTTCCAAAATTATATCACACAGTTGGGAGGGAATATTACTGCTTTTTGTAAATTCACCTTTATCTTCCATACTGGAATAATAACTCTCTTTATCTACAATTTCTACATGGGTTTTAGCTTTGAAATCCACCCTTAATAATTGCTGGCCTTGATATCCGGCTGTTTTATTTTGAATAAGTTTTTCCTGGGTACTATTATTATTCTCTTTTTCTGTTAATGTATCGTTTTCTTCTATTGAATTTTCACTTTCTATAAGAGCTTTATTATTATCTATATTATTTTTTTTACCACAAGCTCCTAATATAATTGTTAATACCATAATAGATAAAGCTATATTCATTCTTTTTTTCATTTGCATTACTACTCCTCCCAATGTGTCCCTTTATATGAGCACATTTTTTAATTATTTTTTATGTACATGTATGGTATAATAATAAAGAATCATGTTCAACTATAATTATATTAAGTTTTTCTTACTTAAAATTAATATTTACATATTATGTAACAGCCTTATGCCTTGTGTCAGAAATAATATTGTGTATAATATAATTATATCTAGTAATAATTAACTGCACTTTATGTGTCCCCATATTGCGGAGGAATATGATGAAAAAACTTACATATGCAATGGAAAACTATCTTGAAGCCATATATGAGTTGTCAGGAGGCAGTTGTGGAGCCAGAGTATCAGATATTTCTGAAAAATTAGGAGTTACAAAGGCAAGCGTTAATAATGCCATGGTAACCCTGGCCAATAAAGGATTTGTTATTAATGAGAAATATAAAGAAGTATTTTTGACTCCCGCCGGCCTTGAACAAGCTAAACTCACTTCGGAAAAGCATAATATTATTAGAGAGTTTTTTACCAAGGTGCTTAAAATTGATGAAGAAATTGCCGATGAGGATGCATGTTCTATAGAACATGTTATCAGCAACGATTCCATCCGTGCCATGAAAGACTATTTACAGATTAATAACAATAATTAGAGGTACCTAAATCTAGGTACCCTTATTTATATCCCTTTTTATTTTTTATAATACGTTTAACAGGAAACTTACTTACCATCAATATAGACAAGATTACAGTAAGTATTAAAAATAAGATTAAAAAAATTCCTGTAATTTCCCTATCTAGATAACTTCGAATAAGTAATACGGTTACCATAATAAAACCTGAAGCAGTTATGGGAAGGCCGGTAAAATATTCACTATGATTTTGTAAATTATATCTTGCCAATCGAAATCCCCCGGCAAGAGAATATAACAATAAAATTAACATAACATACCAAGGGATAAATTTAAGACCGGATATAAATATTGTAATCGGAGCTATTCCGAAGGTAACAAAATCTGCAAATGAATCTAGTTGTTTACCCATATCTGAAGAAGCATTTAGGTATCTGGCAAAATACCCGTCAAATCCATCAAGTACTACGGCCACATAAACCAAATAACATGCTAACTTTCTATCTGATAAGCTATCATTATGTATCATTGAACATATAACTAAAATTCCTATAGCCATGTTGCAGGAAGTAAGTATATTAGGTAGATGTTTTAACTTTGTGGCCTTCATTTTTTCTTCCTCCTAATTTCCATATAGCTATATATAAAAGGCTGATAAGAATAACAAACCAGAAAGTAATAAAGCGAAATAGTAAAGTAATGGCCAAGGCATCACCGGATTTTATCTCCATAACCATAAGTAAACTTGCCATGGTAGCTTCAAAACTTCCAATACCACCGGGCAACAAAGGAATCATTCCCACCAGATATGATATAAATGTAACTTCAGCCAAAAATATAGGATCATAATTGCTAGTAAATAAGTGAACCAACAATATCATTTTCATGGGAAATATTATCCATATAATTAAGGATAATAAGAATTGCTTATAGATTTCCCCTTTAATACTTTTTAATACCTTTATATTAGATAATAAGCTTAGCATAAATTGCTTGATAACATCTGACCATTTATATCTAGGGTTGCTTGTCCTTATTCTATTTTCTAAGCTGCTGCTACATGCAAATATTAAAATTAATATCCCTAATAAAGCTATAAGAAAGAAATAGATAATGACTTTTATAAAAACAGCTTGAAAAATTTCAAACTCATTTGATATATGAGCAAAAGCAAATATATTGATTAGAAAAAAGCTGGAGAAACTAAGCATCTTTTGAATTGTAACCAAGGTTGCCGCCTCTTGTGTGGAATAGTTCAATTCCTTTTTCAATAATATACCCCGGGTAACTTCTCCACCTACTTTTACTCCGGGGGTAACACATTCAATAATCATACCTCTGGTATTTATGTATAACATCTTAAAGAAATTGTTTTCCCCACCCATAATCTTACTAATTCTACACCATTGATAATTAACAAGCAGCTGGCTAATTACTTGCAAAAATAACAAGGCTATAAATCCTAGGAGGGACACTTTCCTAATACTTATAAAAAATTCAGTAAAATCAAATTGCCAAAGCATTACCAACAATAGGATAGAAAGTATTATCAGCCCCACTTTTTTCATCTAAAATGCTCCTTAATATTTTATAAACAATGCCGTACGGTCTATATTCCTCCAAGTATAACTAGCCATACCACAGTAGTTATGAAATATGGAAGAATCACCTATGGAATAAAAATTAGATAAGGTCTTTTTTGGTAGCCGTACCAAGATTTTGGCACCAAACTTACACCCTTGTTTTAAATGGCAAAATACTTGCTCCATAGGGCAGACTTGTACTGCCATATGAATTACACTATAGTCTTTAGGAGAAATATTGCTTCCGTCACTATGTAAAACATCTATATAATCTTCATATCCTAATCTTCTTATTAAATCCCTAGATGTTTGTACGCAGCTAATATCATTATCAATAATTGTTACATGAGCCTGTGTATACTCATGTAACAATATAGCGCTAAAAGGACAAGGTCCTCCCCCTATGCATAAAACTTTATCTGTAGATTTAATATTTGCTAAAGCAACCTCTTCTTTAACAACATTTTTATAATATAGGGATATGGTTCTATATATAGAAGTATTCTTTGCTGCTAAACGTTCTAAAGACTTGGTAATCTTGGGTATAAATTTAACCATATATAAAACCACCCTTTACATAAATAAATGTGCTAATTGATTTATAAGTCCTGCAACCACAAATGCGGTTATTGTTGTAGAACAAGCTATCGTAAGTGCCACTTTTACGCTAAATTCTTTTGTTAAAATACCAAATACAGATAAACAGGGCAAATATAATAACGCTACTGTACCACCTACAAATGCTTGTAGGGCTGTTAATCCTTCAATAGCAAGTAGGGGAGCAACTGCCATCTCACGACGGACAATTCCTAAAATCAAGGCTATTACCGCATCCTTAGGTAATCCAAGCCATCCGCTTACAATTGGCTCAAGATATACAGCTATTTGAGCTAAAAGGCCGGTTTCTTTTAATAGGGCAGCAATTACAATTGAGATTAACATAGGAACTTCCGCATCAAGTAAGAAACCTTTCATCCTTAACATTAATTTTTTTCCATAGGCCTTGCCGTTTGGCATAAGTAAATTAGGAATTTCAATAACCATAGGATCCACTGTTCCCTTTAAGAGACGGGATAAAACAGAAGAAACAATCATCATAATTGATAAGGACAATAATATCATAAGTATTAATAATACCGGTGAAAATCCTGCAAATAAGCTGATTAAGGCTCCTGTCTGAGAAATACAAGGCACTGCAAAACAGACAATAGAAGAAATAATCAAGCGTTCCTTCTTAGTTGTTGCTGCCCTAGATCCGATAATAGCAGGTACAGCACAACCATATCCTAATAAGATAGTTATCATACTACCCCCTTGAATTCCCATCTTACGCATTATGTTATCGAATAAGACGCTTAAGCGAGGTAATACACCGGAATCCTCCAAAAATGAAAATACTATGTAAAACAATAGTACATAAGGGAAAATCAATGCTATAATCCATTCAAATCCTATTACAAATATACCATACTCACCGATTAGAACATTTAGTAAAGTTCCTTCCGGTACAAATGATGAAAACACCATCTTAAAGAATGGAACCAACACTTTATTTACTAAGGGTAATAATAGGGTTGCCCTAAGTGCCTTACCTCCACCTACAATAACACCTAATGATAATAAAATAACAAGGATTGCTATGGGAATTCCCGGCCAAGGTTTTAGCATATTGCTGCCTAATCTATCTAAGAAGGATAATTTAGTGTCCACTTTTTTTCTTACTTTGGCTGTTATTTCTCTTGCCCTATCCCAGGTATTTAACATATTTGAGGCACAAGCAGGACAAGATGAGCAATTGCCACAGGCCATTTTTGGCCTATTTATTACCTTTTGCAGTTCGTCTTTTAACTGATTAAGGCCTTCATTTTTAACGGCTACCGTAGGAATAACCGGGGCAGCTAATTCCTTTGATAATAAGCTTACATTAATTTCGTAACCATGTCTCTTAGCAACATCGGTTAAGTTTAGTGCATATACAATAGGCACCTTATATTTCTGAAGCTCTAGTCCCAGTTTAATATTCCGTTCCAGATTAGTGGCGTCTAATACGCATAAAACAGCAATAGGATTGCTGTTCATAAAACGTACTGCCACCTCTTCTGCTTCTGAAGTCGCTTCCATAGAATATGTACCGGGAACGTCAATTAAAGTATAGCTTTCATTACCTAATTTCAATGTTCCCTCTGTATAACTAACTGTGGTTCCCGCATAGTTGGAACTAACCACATGAATTCCTGTCAGATTTGAAAAAAATACACTTTTTCCAACGTTTGGATTACCCATCAGAAGAATTTTATTGGGTTTTTCATAAATCTTTTCATCATAATTTATTTCATGACAAGCAGCCACTTTAGCTACCCCCTTACCATAATTTTTTCAGCTATATCTTTACCGATTGCAATCTCACTGGATTCTATCTTAACTAACACCGGTCCACCCATCCAATGGGTCATCTTCTTGCAAACACGGGCATCTTTTACAATACCTAAGCTTTTTAAAATACCAAGTTCCGGTGCGCTGGTAATAGTATATTGTAAATTATCTTTAGCATAATAAAGGCTGTTAGAAATCTTTTCGGAGTTTTTCTTTCTCACTTAAACTCTCTCCTTATCTTCTATATTGTTATGGATTATTCATATACTATAAAAGTTAGTCACGTCTAACTTACATATATATATCACACCGGTCGAACTTTGTCAATAAAATAACGAGTTTTTTGAAAATAATTTTCATTATCCATAGTATTATATGCTTGAACAATTTATTTTATCTCTACTTGTATCCATTTTATTGATACTATATTATTTTATAAGCCTTCAAATGCTTATATTTGTAAAAAAAAATTGATTGTAAATTAAGTTGATTTTACTCATTTATAAAAAAAGGTGTACCAAAACATTCCTTCTAAAACCTAACAGAATGTTTTAGTACACCTTAAATATCTATACATTATTTTATCAATGCTATTACCTCAACTTCACATAGTACATCCTTGGGAAGCCTTTGTACAGCTACACATGAACGAGCAGGCTTGCCGGTAAAATACTTTGCATATACTTCGTTAAACTTAGCAAAGTCATCCATATCCTTTAAAAAACATGTAGTCTTTATAACTTTCTCAAAAGATGATCCTGCTTCTTCTAAAACAGCCGATATATTCTCCATTACCTGTTGTGCTTGAGTTTCAATGTCATCTCCATTTATTTCGCCTGTTTTGGGATTAATAGGTATCTGTCCTGAAGTAAATAGGATATTATCATATATTATTGCTTGGGAATAGGGTCCGATAGCCGCAGGGGCTTTTTCTGTATTTACTTTTTTTATCATATAATACGCCTCCATAGATTTTCTTTTATAGGTTTGCAATTTTTATTTCATTTTCTAATTATAATCATATCTTACATCTTTTACAAGATTTTTATAAAACTAAAACACAGGCTGATACCTGTGCTTTATGATTATAATCTATTTCCGATAAATTTATCTATTACATTATTAAATTCATCTTTCTGATCATAAAAAGATCCATGACCTGAAAATTCAAAGGGAATTAATATAGAATTTCTTATCATACTATGCTGTATCTTACCCAGTTCAAAAGGTACGATTTTATCATGAATACCATGAATTATCAATGTAGGTACTGATATTGATTCTAAGTCGGCAAATAGTACCTCATTTATCCAAGTTTTTGCTATTGCTGCAGTGGCCCAACCGGCTGCTTGCAAGCCTAAACGGAAAAACCACTTTGAGAAAGCTTCTGAGCTATGTTGAAAGAAAAATTTATTACCAAAATCTTGTAGCATTTGGGGGCGGTCATTATAAGTGCCCTCGATTATTTGTAATACTGTTTCTATATCTAAACCATAAGGAAAATTAGGTCGTTTAATTAAACTTGGGGCTGCGGCTGCTATAAGTACCAGTTTTGATACTCCATATCCTTTATAACGATACATATATCTTGCTGCTATTGCACCACCGGTAGAATGGCCTGCTAAGGTAAAATCACTTAAACCTAAAGCCTCTACCACATCTTTTAAATCCTCTGCCAATGTATTATAATCATACCCATTAAATGGCTTATCAGATTTACCAAATCCTCTTGTATCAATTCCAATACACCTATAACCTAACTTGGGCAGCTTATTAAATTGGTATTCAAAAAGATTATGATTGGCAGGCCAACCGTGTAAAAATACAATTGTTTTTTTACATTCCGGTCTTAAATCTTCAACATATATTTTTACCTTGTCTTTTACTTTAATATAATAGCCCATATTTTCACCTTAATGAAGGAATATATACTATCATATTCTTAGAAAAAACTTATGTGTATATTTGATAGCAAATTCATATAAGCAGAAAATTAAAGGGCTATCTGATATAGTTAATCCCATATCAGATAACCCTATTTAATATGATTAATTTTTACTTAAAAAATCATCAATAGCTTTTGCAGCTTTTTTACCGGCGCCCATAGCTAAAATTACTGTAGCTGCTCCGCTTACAGCGTCGCCTCCGGCATAGACCCTATCTCTTGAAGTAAGTCCTGTTTCTTCATCGGCTACTATACACTGCCATTTATTGGTTTTAAGTCCTTCTGTTGTAGATGTAATTAGGGGATTTGGAGATGTTCCCAGTGACATAATAACTGTATCTACATCCATTATAAATTCTGAACCTGCAACTTCCATAGGCCTTCTTCTTCCTGATGCATCCGGCTCTCCCAGTTCCATTTTTACGCACTTCATACCTGTAACCCAACCGTTCTCATCTGCTAAGATTTCTACGGGATTGGTTAGAAGATCAAAGATTACTCCTTCTTCTTTGGCATGATGAATTTCCTCAACTCTTGCCGGTAACTCACTTTCTGATCTTCTATAAACAATATGAACTTCTGCTCCAAGTCTTAGGGCAGTTCTGGCAGCATCCATAGCAACATTACCGCCACCAACCACAGCAACCTTTTTACCGACTTTTATAGGTGTAGCATAATCATCTATGTAAGCCTTCATTAGGTTGCTTCTTGTTAAGAATTCATTGGCAGAAAACACTCCGTTAGAATTCTCTCCCGGGATACCCATAAACTTAGGAAGACCTGCTCCGGATCCAATAAATACCGCATCATATCCTTCATCTTCCAGTAAAGAATCAATAGTAACAGTTCTGCCTACGATAACATTAGTCTCAATCTTTACTCCTAATTTTTTTACATTATCGATTTCATGTTTAACCACTGTATCTTTGGGAAGTCTAAATTCTGGAATACCATAAATTAAAACTCCCCCCGGCTCATGTAATGCTTCGAAAATAGTTACCTCATAGCCCAGCTTTGCCAGGTCACCTGCACAGGTAAGACCTGCAGGTCCACTTCCTATTACAGCAACTTTCTTACCATTTTTCTCTTTTGTTTCATTTAAATCAATATTATTTTCCCTAGCCCAGTCAGCTACAAATCTTTCAAGCTTACCTATAGCTACAGACTCTCCTTTAATACCAAGAACACATTTACCTTCACATTGTACCTCTTGAGGGCATACTCTTCCGCATACAGCAGGAAGTGCACTGGCCTGTGCTATGGTTCTTGCAGCCTTTTCAAATTCCCCTTCCTTTACATATTGAATAAATGTAGGAATATCAATTGTTACAGGGCACTGTGAAACACATAAAGGTTTTTTACAGTTTAGGCATCTACTTGCCTCTTTTATTGCCTCTTCTTCTGTATATCCTAAACATACTTCATCAAAATTAGTAGCTCTTACCTTAGGGTCCTGTTCACTTATAGGAGTTCTTACCATTCTATCTACTGCCATTTATTCTTCCTCCTTACTACTCACAATCACAGCCTGGTCTGTGATGTGTATCTCCTTCTTCAATTTTAAGAATAGCTCGTCCTTCTTCGGTCTTATACATTGCCTGCCTTCTCATTGCTTCATCAAAATTAACCAAATGTCCGTCAAATTCCGGACCGTCTACACAGGCAAATTTAACTTCATTACCTACAGTTACTCTACATGCACCACACATACCGGTTCCGTCTACCATGATAGGATTTAAACTAACTACTGTAGGAATATTTAATTCCTTAGTCAGCTGGCATACAAATTTCATCATAATCATGGGGCCGATAGCAACTACCAAATCATATTTTTTACCTTCTTTTTCTACTAAATCCTTAAGAAGATTAGTTACCATTCCCTTATAACCATAGGAGCCGTCATCTGTGGCTATATAAAGTTCTCCTGCCACAGCTTTCATCTCATCCTCAAGTATAAGAGTATCTTTTGTTCTGGTACCGATTATTACATCAACTTTAATATCGTTATTAAACATCCATTTAACCTGAGGATAAACCGGTGCAGTTCCGACTCCACCTGCTATAAATAGAATATTCTTTTTTCTTAATTCATCTATATCTTCCTTGACAAATTCAGAAGGCATACCAAGGGGGCCAACAAAATCAGAGAAAAATTCTCCTTCCTCATACTGAGCCATCTTTTTTGTTGACTCTCCAAGTGTCTGGAATACGATTGTTACTGTACCCAAATCTCTATCATAATCACAAATAGTTAGAGGGATTCTCTCACCCTTTTCATCCATCTTAACAATGACAAATTGACCGGGATTAGCAGATTTGGCGACTCTAGGAGCTTCTATATCCATTAAATAAATCTGTGATCCTAATTGCCTTTTGTTTACTATCTTGTACATGTTTAACCTCCTTAATCTAATGGCAAGCGTAATTAACTGTTATTCTTCCATATTAACAGCAAGAAATCAACTATAAATTTATAACAAATATTAGCACAGCTGTGAATTTATATTACTTTATGTAAAATCTTTTTTTATAAAAAGTTTGTTAAATAAAAAACAATACAATCAGTATTGTATCTTAAATTTTATAGTATGAAAAGCAACTTAATTTCTATAGATCACAACTTTTAGTGATAGGTAAACAAATACAATTATTTATGATTTGATTTTTCTTTTCATGGGGTTTATAATAGGAATTTATTATTGCTAGTTAAAGGTGGTTTTTAATGGACTTAAAACAGTTACGTTATTTTTTGCAGATTTGTGAAGATAAGAGTTTTTCAAATGCCGCCAAAAGTCTATTTGTCACTCAACAAGCATTAAGTAAATCTATAAAAAATATGGAGGAAGAACTTCAACTGCCCCTTTTAGTAAGATCAAATAATGTACTTGAATTAACAGAGTATGGAGAATATTTATATAAGCATTCCATACCTATAATCCAGGAATATGATATCCTAATGCAAAATCTTAATAAAATGTCTATATCTAATCATGAAAGTATTAAAATTGGATTTTCCAATGGTGTTTTAAATGCTTTATCCACTGAATTCATTGCAGATTTTAGCAAAAATCACAGGGATATCGAATTGGATATTTCAGAACACACTGATTTGGAATGCGAACAATTAATTCTTGATAATAAATTGGATATGGCTTTTTTGATAGGGCCTATAGATAAATCAAAATTCAATTCAATAACTATTAAAAAAGAAAATATGTGTGCCCTAGTTAATGATGATAATCCCCTATCAAGAAAAAACACTTTGGATTTTGTGGATTTAAAAGATGAAAATATTGTAATTCTTAATCATAAGTTTAGAACTTACTATAATTTTGTTAGTAGATGCGAAAAGGCAGGTCTTACTCCTAATATTACTTATCCTGTTGGTGGAATTTTGACGGTTCATAGATTCAGTCGTTCTAATGATTGTGTTGGTATAAGTGCATACTTTGTTGTCGATGAGATTGGTTCGTCTAACACTAAGGTGTTACCTTTTAATGATGAAACTTTTGTGTGGGAAATATGTCTTGTTACAAATAAAGATTTATGTATGACTAACAACGAAAAAAAATTTATAAACTATACACTTAATTATCACAATATCAATAAAAAATCTCTAGGTAATTATTAGAAATAACTAAATTTACCCCCCTGTGAACAATATTTTAACGAGTTTCACAAGGGGGATTTCTTCTTCTTGTTATTCAACCGATTTTAGAGATTCCGTCATATTTATTCTTTCTATCTTCCTTCTTAAAATCAAATTAACCAAAAATGTTATCATAAATGTTACTATAAGGGCTATTAAATAGCTAGAAGCAAATATCTGCTCCTTAAAGGATATGGCTTCAACTTTAATTTGATCCATAATAAAGCTGTGAAGCAGCTTACCAAGGCCAAGGCCAAGAAGGGAGCCGATTACAGTCAATATGACCGTCTCTCTAAAAACATATTCCTTTGTTTCTCTAGAGTAAAAGCCGATAACTTTAATTGTGGCAATCTCACGGCTTCGTTCAGTAATATTAATATTATTCAGATTATAGATTACCACAAAGCCTAGGGCACCGGCACAGAGAATAACCAACCATATAATGGCGTCTAGACTCTGCATCATATTATTAACCATATTTCTTAAATCATCAGTTACAGATACAGTAGCCACATTTTCATCCTTTGATAAGCTTGCAGATACCTTGTACAAATCCTCATTATTACTGGTGGCATAGGCATTTTTATATTGGACCTCTTTATTAAATAAGGCCTTATAAGTTTGCCCGGTCATCAATAAGTAATTACCTACATAATTTTCAAAGATACTGCCTATTTCTATATCTGTAGTATCAACTTCATTAATCTTAATAGTAATAGTATCCCCTGGCTTTAACTTAAATTCCTCTGCCAACCTATCGCTTATAGTAGCTTTACCATCTTTCGGATATGGCAAGGTCTTACTATCCATATGCAAACCTATTATATTTGTAATATTTGGATCATCAGTTGCTACCACAGTTGCTTTTTTTATTTTATTATCATCTACCACTTCTATCTCATCGGATAAGATAAATACACATTCTGATAATATATCCGAATTTTTCTCTATAAAATTCTTTCTTTCCTCTTTATTAAATGCTTCGGTAAAAGAAATATTATAATCGTATTTCATAATTGTATCAAATTGATCATTTACAATATTACGGATTGAGTTACTGATGCCCATTGCTGCCACTACCAATGAGGTACATCCTGCAATACCCAGGATTGTCATAAAAAATCGCCGCTTATATCTTAATATATTACGGATTGAAACCTTATGAAGGAAACCTACTCTTTTCCATATAAATGGTATATACTCTAAAAGTACCCGCTTCCCGGCTTTTGGAGCTTTTGGCCTGATAAGTTGTGCAGGCATCATAAGTAACTCTGATTTACAAGAAATATAGGTCACACCGGCAGAGCAAATCAAAGCTACTGCCAAGGAAAAGAGGGCCAATTTTAGATCAAATACATACTCAATGGATGAAAAGCCGTATAACATACCATAGGCTTTCCATATTGCCATAGGAAAATACTTGGTTCCTAGAAAATATCCAAGAACTGAGCCCACTATGGCAGCACTGCCTGAATAGGCAACGTATTTTCCACTAATTGCAGCATCACTGTAGCCTAAGGCCTTTAGGGTACCTATTTGAGTACGCTGCTCATCCACCATTCGAGTCATTGTAGTTAAACATACCAAGGCGGCCACTAAGAAGAAGAAAAAGGGAAGAACCTTTGCAACCCCGTCTACTATAGCTGAATCATTTTCAAAACTGGCATATCCCATATTCTGATTGCGATTTAGCATATAAACCTTGGCTGTGGGAATATCCTCAACTTCCTTCCATCCCTTATCAATTTCTTCTTCTACCTTCTTAAACTCCTCTTTGGCTTCAGCAAAAGACTTATGGGCCTCTTCTTTTCCTTCCTTATATTCCTTAAGGCCTTTTTCATATTCTGCCTTAGCTTCCTTAATAGCTTCCCAGCCAGATGCAATTTCCTCTTTATTGTTTTCTATCTGGACTTTAGCCTTATTAAGACTTTCTTTTGCTGCTGCAAGTTGCTTATAAGCTTCCTCAAATTTTCTATTTGCTTCTTTTTTTTCCCTGTCTAGCTCATATTGCCCTTTATCAAGCTTGGTAAGAGTTTCTTTAAGTTCTGAATATTTTTCTAAAACACCACTGGCTTCTATATCTGTAAGCCCTGCCTTTGCTTCTTTAAGCTGACTGCTAATTGCTATATATTCTTCACTTTCAGCATCTTCTATTTGTAAAAGAGCAGCTTCTAGCTTAAGGATATTTTCAGAAAGCTGATTATGCTGATTGATTATACCGCTCTCTTCAATCTCTTCTATGGCCTTGGTTACAGTTTCACGATTTAAATCAAGTTCTTTTTGACGACTTTCTAATTGGGCTAAGCTATTAGTCTTTTGTGTTTCATAATCCCTATAGGACTTTTCATATTCTTTCAGTGATTTTTTATAGTCCTTTTCCCCTTCAGCAATCTTATCTTCGGCCTCTTTTAATTTTTCTTCCTGTTTTCTGATTTCTTCTTCTGCTTCTTTTAGTTTTTTATAAGCCTCATTCAGTTCCTTTTCACTGTCAGCTTTTTTAGACAAATACTCTTCATAGGCTTCCTTATATTCTTTTTCTGCTTCTAATACTTTTTGGCTGGCTTCATCAACTATTTCCTGATGGCGAAGCTCCCCCCTCATTTCCAAGTCTTCCTTTAATGTTTTTTCTTTTTGGGCAATAAAATCATTATATTCTTTGCTATATACTTCATAATAGCCATCCAAACGGACTAAAATCTCTGTATAGTAATCAGTTGAAAATCCCTCTATAGGCATATAAACAAAGCCATATATGGAACCGTCTGAAAGACTGGTAGTTCCTCTATCGTAATTTAGATAATTAACGGAATCTGCGATACCAACCACCATATATTCCCTATATGTAAATGCATCAAAAATATCTTCTTCATTACTAGAAGCCATCCTAATCTTTGTCCCAATCATATCTTCCGAAAAAATTCTGGCATCTAGTACACATTCATTTGCCGCCTTCGGCATTCTTCCGGATTTGATTGCTAAGTGATTGATTTTATCAGTTATGGAGTGGGCCTTTAATACAAGGTCATTTTTTATACCCATATCTGCAATAAAATCCATGGAAATAGCACCTTCAGCGGTTATACCATCCTGAGAGGAAAAGTATTCCACATCTTCATTAGACAAACCTAAAGTAGAAATCAGTTTATAGTCATACATTTGCTGATTTAAAACATAAGAATCTAAGGTTTTTACCATGGCTGTCTGTGTGATTTTTAATCCGGAAAAAAAACCTACCCCCAGGGCAATAATAAGCACAATAGCAAGGTAGCGTTCAAGTGTATATTTAATTTCCCGTATATTGTTCTTGCGCCAAGCTGAATTTTTTATCATTACCATTCAATCTCCTCTATTGATAAAGCTTTTTCGTTTTTCTCAACAGATACCACAGTTCCGCTTTTTACATGGATAACACGGTCTGCCATAGCTGTTAGGGCAGAATTATGGGTAACTATAACTACCAGCATTCCATGTTTACGGCTCTGATCTTGTAAAAGCTTTAAAATCTGCCTTCCCGTCTGGTAATCTAAGGCTCCGGTTGGCTCATCACATAATAACAATTTCGGTTTCTTAGCCAAAGCCCTAGCAATGGCTACCCGCTGCTGTTCTCCACCGGATAGCTGTGCAGGAAAATGATGGAGTCTATCTCCTAGACCGACACTTTCAAGTACCTGCTTGGCAGGAAAAGGCTCCTTTATCATCTGTGTTACAATCTCTACATTTTCTAGAGCCGTAAGATTAGGAATAAGATTATAAAATTGAAATACAAAACCAATATCCTCCCTGCGGTATCTAGTCAGTTCATGTTTATTTAAAGAGGAAATCTCCTTATCTTGCAGCATAACCCTGCCTGAAGTAAGAGTATCCATACCCCCTAATATATTAAGAAGTGTTGTCTTTCCGGCACCAGACTGACCTACAATTACACAGATTTCTCCTTCTTCTATTTCAAAAGAAACATCATGTAATGCCGATAATTTTACATAACCTGTCTGATATATCTTATTAACATTTTCAAATTTTACATATGGGCTCACAGTTAAAAAACCTCCCTGATTTAATTTGGCTTAATTTTATTAGAATTAAGTTTATCACAAGAAAGGAGAATATATATAAAGAACTTATTTTTATTTCCTAAAATTTCAATAAATTATTTAGCTATAGATTAAAAAAAATGGGATTACCGGTATTATTTTTACCGATAATCCCTCCACTATACAAAAGTAAAATTAGGGCCAACTGCTTTTTAAAATACCTTATCCTTTATAATTTAAGGGCAGTCCTTCCCACCTTTCCTTTAATAAATATGCTGCCAGTTTTGGCTGCCTGGTACTTTCTTTATAGGATATACCGTTTTTTTTACTCTTTTTTTCTAATTTTATAAATGATGTATCATCGTTATATAAACGGAGGCGAAATTTCTCTCGCTCATTAACACCGTCTATTTTTTCTCTTAATACCTTATCATTATAATTATCAAAATAAAGGCTTCTAACCCGGTATCCCTTACCATCTATGGCATTTTTGTCGATACTGGCCACATATGGCAATCTTAATCTTAGTTGTAATATATCAGCATAGTTAATAAAATGCTTCAGCTCATGTCTTCCTTTAGATTCTCCCAATAAATCACCCCATTTCTTTTTATTCGAATATATTAATTCTATACTTAGATAATGAAAAAAATTTGTTTTGAATCTGAATTTTAAGTGAACTATTCCATGAAAGGGAAAGAAATAAATCCATTTTGGTAAATTTAATTGAAATGGTTTATAATTAATAAAGAATAAAGAAAATATAAGGAGCAAATTTATGGCCGAGCATAAAATTTATAAAATGAGTTTCGCAAAAATTTATCCCCTTTATATTGAAAAAGTAGAAAAGAAAGGACGGACTAAGGAAGAAGTCGATATAATCATCCGTTGGTTAACAGGATATAGTCAAGAAGAATTAGAAAAACACTTGGCAAGACAAAGCGACTTAGAAACCTTCTTTAAAGAAGCTCCAAGCCTTAATCCTTCTAGGACATTGATAAAAGGTGTTATCTGCGGTGTCAGAGTCGAAGAGATTGAAGAAGATCTTATGAGAGAGATTCGATATTTGGATAAATTAATAGATGAGCTGGCAAGGGGAAAAGCTATGGAGAAGATTTTGAGAAAATAATATAAAATCTTTAATCTATATCATGAGTATGTAATGTTTCGGATATAAAAAGTACCTCTTAAGTAGTTCTAGCTTTTCCTATCTACTTAAGAGGTGTTATTTTTCCTAAGACAAATCTATCTTATCTTTATCTTTTAGACATCTCACTATCTAAAATATATAGACCGCTCCACTGTCCGTTAATTCTTTCCAATCTTTCAACCAATACACTAAATGTATCTTCTTCTTCTATTTGTTCATCCACAAACCAAGCAAGAAGATTAAGAACCCTTTGGTCTCCTTCTTCTCTTGCTTCTTTAACTAAATCATGAATACGGGATGTTACAAGTTTTTCATGGGCAAGAGCTTTTTTAAATACGTCTAAAATAGAATCAAATTCACCGCTTCCAGGATTTAGTGGACGATACTTAACTCCATATCCTGTTTCCTGAAGAAATTTTTTTATTTTTTCAGCATGTTCCATTTCTTCTTTTACTTGCTCATCTATAAAATGTGTCATACCCTTCATATTCAGCTCATCTAAATATGCAGACATGGTGGCATAAATGTAGGCCGATTCTAATTCAAAATTCATTTGCTCATTTAAATTATCATATAATTTGCTCATATATCTTCCTCCGTTTTCTATTTTTTCTATGATATTAATAGCTATTACTATTATTACATATTAAAATTTAAATTTCAAGATATTTTTCTGTTTTAACATAGTTATTTCCTTATAAGCCCTTTATTATGACGGTATATGAAACTTTAAAACACTTATAACCAAGTAGGAGGCAGCTGAAATAATCAGCTACCTCCTACCCTATTATTAATTAAACTTATTATGGTTCCATTCCACTGACTAATACACCTGAAATATAAACAGTTATTTTATTATTCTCACCATAACTGCTATTATCGCTAAAGGAATAGTCATTGCTCTGATTATAATTGGACCAATTTGATTTTGAGAAACGATTCTGTATCTCAATACTCTGATTAGGTTCTAGATAGCCTGCAGCTTCTGTGAAACCTGTCTCTAAGTAATAATCTGCATCCTCTGTGGCTTGATCCATCTTTACAAAGGTACCTGTTACATTATTAGATCCCACATTGGACCAATCACACCAGAAACTTTGACCATTTTCTCCATCGATAGTATAGTAATACCTGATTTTAACATCAGATAACTTTATAGGTGTTGTTCCGGTATTAGTAAGCTTATATCTAGGCATAATACCGTTAAGATTTGCAGCAGTATTGCCACTATACATTTCAAGCTTAATATTTCCATCTTGCTCTACTACTGTAGAATCAGTAATATTTACAGTTAAAGTAGGATCTGACCCGGCATCAAAATCAAAGGTTAATGTAATCCTGCCGGTTGATTGGCTTGCAAGATATTCACTTAAAATAGTTACTTCATTACCGTCTATAATATAATCTCTGCCCTCTCTTAAGACTTCGCTGCCTTTTTTAAGTGCAACAAAAGTATTGTCGTTAGGATTCATAGTAACCTTGATATCCTTCTGGGCCTCAGGATTTTTATCAAAGCTTGCAACCGTCGGGCTGATTGTAGCGCTTGGAATACTTGGTGAGCTATCTACAATCTTTATTGTAAGAACAGGATCTACACCTTGGCTAAAATCAAAGGTCAGACGAACCGTACCGGTCTCAAAGCTATCTAAATAACTCTTAAGAATTGTTACTGTGTTACCTTTAACTGTATAATCAGTTCCTGATATTAGAGTAACATTACCGTTTTTAATGGCTTTAAGAGTATTGCCATTTAAGGTCATTACAGTCTCAATATCTTCCTGCTTAGCAGGGTTCTTATCAAAAGTAGCACTGGTAACAGAAATACTGGAATTATTCTGTTCGCCGCTACCGTCAGGCTCCTTACCAAATACTAATACACCATCATCATATACCGGCATATAAATTGTTTTCACAGTATTTCCTGAGCTTACACCCTTAATATCCTTAAAGGAATAGTCGTTGTTATTATCCCAGAAATTAGTATTTAGGGGAGCTGCAATTCTAAATTGAATTTCCTTCTTATATACAGGCTGTCCCCCTGGATATATTTTGGTTCCTGTAAAGTCTACATCTACATAGTAAATATTATTGGCTTCATCCCAAGGATATAAGCCCGTAACCTTAGCACCACTGTTATAATTTGTCGATATAGTAATATCATCTGCACTATATCCGGCTTCTATTACTTCACTGATATCAACAAAATAACGGAAAGAAAGCTTATCTCCAACTCTGGCAGGCCAACCAGACTGATTATGGAGTAAGGCCTTAACTTCTAAGAAGTTAGAACCGGATGCATTAATACCTGCCATTACGAAGAACTCATCATTGGTTATTTCCTCGAATGCAGTTAAATTCTCTATAGGTTTTCCGCCGTAATCTTCATACATTTTTGCCAGAGCACCTACAAATCCGGCATTATAATCGCAGGCCACTTCATTATCGATATAGTTACTTACATCATCACTGTAGCTGTCATCATTACCGGGACCACCTACAAGGGCTCCGATAAGTACATGACGATGATAATTAGGGGTAGTCATACTATCGCCCCAGGAACTGTGAGCTGTTCTATGATGAGGCCGTTGTGGAGGATTTTTACCAAATCCCACTACGTAGCTTCTGCCGGAGCTACCTAAAGCATAGTCTATCTGCTTTTTAGCAAAATCATTATAGATAGTTGATTTTTCTGCACTACAGCCTTCCCAATCAGCATAAACTGCTGCTAAGAATGCCGTTGTTGTAGAATAACGAAGTGCTCCCCAGGTATCTAACCATGCAAGACCCTTAGGAGAATAAGTAATACGATTACCGTTATAACCTACGGACCAGAAGTCTAGGTGCATTTCAATTGCTTCTTTATATATAGCTTTATTAGTTATCTTTGCCAATAGTAAGCATGCACCATAGTGAACGTCATCCCAGCAATGACCCCATTTATAAGCTATTATATCAGTCTGAGGTTCGGTTCCCCAATATTCCACATAATCCTCTGCTTTTTCAAGATATGTCTCGTCTCCGCTTGCTATATAAATCCATACAGCCGCCCAAGATAACTCATCATAAAAACCACTGTGAGAGCTGTAGAATCCATTAGCTGCTGTATAACCCTTATCACTCTTTGTGTTTTCTGCAAAAGCATAAAGTTCTTTTGCATGCTTTAGGCAAGTTGCTGCATAAGCAGGATCCCTATCAGCAAATACTGTTGCCGCAGATGCCAAGGCTGCTGCCGCTTCTGCTACTACTGTAGAACCGGGATTAGAAAGATCTACTTTGTATGATGGTCTTTCCATCTGCATAACTTCTGCAGGTCCCCACCATGCATGGTCTTTATGGCCATCTCCTACTTGGTAGTAGAACACATTGGCTGAAGGATGGCACTTTATTAGATAATCACTAACCCATTTTATACTGTCTAAGAGATATTCTAGCTGACCACTTTTTGCAAGTGCATCTTCCGCCTCATAGACAGCCCATGCTAACATTGCTTGTGAATAAGCCATGGGAAGATTAAACTTCACATGATCACCGGCATCATACCATCCACCGGTAAGATCAAGTCCTACGTCTGCACCGTCATTCAGACCGGAATCTCCCCGCCAATTATCTCTTTTATCCTCCGGTAATTTTCCTGAACGTTGAAATTCATAAAACATTATAGCCTTTTGTAAGGCTTCTCCGTAGTTAAAATCAGCAGCTTCTGCCTTTGGAGCAGTTATAGATATTAAAGAAGTACAAAGTATGCTAAGAGCAAGTATCATTGACCAAAATTTACGCATATTAATATCCTCCTTCCGTATTTTATTTTAATTTTTACCTTATATGGATCCATTGTTTTTTGCACAGACCCATAATTAATCAAACATTATAAGTAATAAACTTTTAATGATTTAATTAAGGTTCCATTCCATAAACTAGCTTTTCAGAAAGATAAACAGTTACTTTATTATTTTCACCGTAATAACTATTGCTTGAATTAAAGGAATAGTCATCTGTCTGAGTGTAATTTGACCAATCGGATTTTGAAAATCTTCCTTGAACCTCTATGCTAGCACCGGGTTCAAGATTTCCTGCCCCATCGGTAAAGCTGATTTCTAGATAGTAATCAGCCCCTGCTTTAGGACTGCTCATTTTTACAAATGTGCCCACAACATTATTACTTCCGATACTGGACCAATCACACCAGAAAGTCTGAGACTTATCACCGTCAATTGTATAATAATATCTAATCTTAAGATCAGATAAGGATATACTGCTGTTACCGGTATTAGTTATACGGTATCTTGGCAAGATAGAATTACTTGTTGCTTGTGTACCTGCATTAAAGCTTTCAAGAAGAATATCTCCCTTAACCGGTTCTTCAGGATCTTCAGATCCCTGTGTGGTATCCACAATCTTAACAGATAAGGTACGGTCTAAACCGGCGCTAAAATCAAATACTATGGATAGGTTTCCTACCGCCTGTTTTGCTAAGAATTCTTTCTTGATTGTTACGGTATTACCTCTTATAGAATAATCAACACCTTCTACAAGAGTGGAATTTCCGGCTTTAACTGCCTCTAAAGTGTTGCCGTTTAAGGTTACTGTTACATCGATATCCTTCTGATTTTCTTCATTTTTATCAAAAGTTGCACTGCTAGGTGTGATTGAAGAATTGTTTGCAGGATCATCACTTTCACTAAAGAGTATAGAATAAATTCCGTTTGCAATTGCAACATCACATTGTGCCCAGAATCTGTGATATGTAAATTCCGGAGCTTCTCCTTTTTCATATGCTTCTAGTAGTTTAGGATAATCAGGATCATCTAAATACTTGGAACGAATATCAAGGAAGGTAATTCCATGTTCAATCTTGTCCCCATTAGGCATGGTTCCTGTCCAACCCTCAGGTACATATACTTCCTGTTCAAAGAATCTCTTATAATCTTCTCTAGACTCAGGAGCTGCTACACCCTTGTCATCCCTGTACAATGTCCAGATACGATCTAGTAATTCCTTAGCTAATTCTCTTGCTTCATCATCACCGGAAGCTTTTGCATAATATAATAATGCATTAGCTAAAGATCCTGTAACACCAAGATCTGTACCGTAAGAAACAACTTCTACATGAAGATTTGGATTACCGGTAGGGGTACCTGTCCATGTATCAGGCTGACCTGACCATTCAATATTACTAGGTACAGCAAAAGTTCCGTCACTGTTGATTTTTACTACAGATTTTATCCAACTAACCCACTTATCCATAAGATCTTTTGCTCTGGCATCATTGGTCTGATAATAATACTCTGCTACCCTTTGCATGGACCAAGCTTGGAAACCAAACCAAGTATTACTACCGGGATCTAAGTAAACCGGATTCTCTACATAGCCCATACCATAAAAAGTGGAAGTACCGGAAGGAAGGGTCTCATAACGACCATTATAGGAGTTGCTGGCTCCCCCTGCGATAGCTCCTTCAGCTGACTGTAACCACTGATAAAATTCCAACTGACGCTCTAAACTCTTACCCCAATCTCTGGCACCGTTTTCTGATTTGGGTTTAAACTCAGAATCATTTGATAAAATCCATGCTGCCATAGGATTTTGGTAACCGGCATGATTATGGCTAGATCCAATAATCCAAGACCAATCCGCTGTAATACCGCCGCCCCATGCATAATACCAGGACATCAAATAATGAGCTGAATCATAACCTGTTCCTGCCTGCTTAGAGTCACCAATTTTTCTAAAATACTTATCAAACATAGAGTAACGGAGATAATCTCCCATCTTAGTTGCTTTTGCTACTTCATCACTAATATCTACACCATGTTCCTTTGCCCATACATTAGCCCAGTAAGTTGCCTGAACTGCTCTGGCATCAGCATCTGGGGCATTGGTATACTTAAATTGAGCAGAATACTGACTGTCACCTGTGAACAGATCAAGGTATCCATTTCTTCCACCCATAGTTAAATCATCCCAACAAGGTTGAGGAATAGTTTCCCAAGTTGATTCTTGGCTTCCCCTCTGGAAAGTATTAATATATGAAGGTGAACTTTTTCCATCAGCACGTCTTCCATATCCATACCAATTATCTACGTCAAGGAGCCAATGCATACCATAAATCGTATTTGTACCATAAGCTCTTACTAGCTCATTGTAGATAGGATCTACTCCAACAGGAGCATTAAAATCCAGTTGTGCAGGATACATACTGGGTTCTTCCCATTCGGGAGCATATGTAGCCGGTGAACTAGGATTGTATCTTGCCATACTTCTATTAGGCTGATCCTCTTCACTAGGTATCATATATTTTTCGAGAATATCCCAGGCCTTTTCAAAATATGAAAAATCCCCTGTGAACTTTCCATATAAGGCCTCAAGCCAAAGATAATAGCTCATGGCCTCACTGGTAGTAACATGGCCATAATCCGGAGCTTCAACAATCATAGTTTCGATTGAATGATAAGGTATCCCATGGGAACTAAAATACCCGTTAGCAGGATCATGAAGTTCTTCCCATAACTCAAGGAATCTCTGCTTATAAAGATCTTCGGATGAAGTGGCTGCAGATACGCCACCTTTTAATGTCAAATGAGACACAAAACTTAGTAATAAGGTCAAAGCTAGTACAGACGATATTACTTTTCTAAAGCTTTTTTTCTTCATAACCATTATCCCCTTTCTTAATTATTTATCCAACTTATTCTCCGGTCACAGGCTGTCTGCTAATTTTCCTTTTCATCACCTACCTTTGCGCAGCTTTTATTCCCTTGTCCGAAAAAATAAAGTAAGATTTTAAAAACAAATCCTTTGATTATCACATTAGCTAAATGTTAGATTTCCTAAATACAATTTGGTATCTATTAGTGGAAAAAGCTTCTATCTTATTCAGATACAAGCTTTTATGTCAGAAACAATATAAAATTTTTCACCACAAAAAATCTTATTTCCTTTGCCTTTAAAGCTATAATAATTGGTGGCTTCCAATTATATTTGTCAACGTTCGTTATAATACTTGAAACTTTGACAAAACATATTACAGCTGTTTATGGAGCTATTTTTTATGGGTATTAGTAAGTTTTAACACTAAATATATGTTAATATTTTCATTTTATATACAAGTATATCCTTCATATCAAAGTCTGTCAACCTTTTTTTGTTAATTTCACCATTCTTTTACCATTTTCCTGCCATTTATTAGTGATATTTTTTTCAACATAAAGCTTTTAAATTCGATCCATTGATTGATTTTCCACTATTTTACTTTATCCCCCATCCTTTATGTAACATTATAATTACACCTCGCATATTTTAATATTAGTAAAAAAAATATGGGAGGTGCCTAATGATATTTCAAATATTTCAATTTTTCTTTGCATTAATAGTCCCGGGTCTAATCGGTGCATTGTTTTTTAGTATATTTGCCCGTTTAACTACGGAAATTGAGTGGCCTGTAGCCTTAATCCTTGATCTTTTTACATTTGTAACCATGATTATCGGACTTTTCTTCTTCAAAGACATTACTACAGTTGAAGCTTTATTATCACAATTCATCTGCTTAAGCTTCACCAGAAAATACATTCTCCTCAGCGTCTTAATTGCTATTTTTTATGGTATTATCTCAGGAATTTTACGGAGAATATTCTTTTGGATTAGGAGAAGACCTTTCTTTAGCTAAGCTTCTTAACTTAAACAGCCGTATTTCAATGCATATGAAATACGGCTGTTTTCTCTATACTTATTTATAAAGCTCTATACAATCTGTTATTGACTTCATGGGGATCTTTATAGGTATTTACCACCTGCTTCATTGCCTGCTTTATCTTAATCTTTGATTTTGTTTTTAAAGCATTTTCTAAGATTTTTATTTTTTCTTTTATTTCCTGCCTGGATATGGTGTCTTGGTGTTCAATAAAAATCTTATGATTTGCGGTAGCTATAAGTTTCTCACTATTCATTAGTATCTCTTCGTATAGTTTTTCTCCGGGGCGGAGACCTGTTTCTATAATCTGAATATCCTTATAAGGTATATGCCCAGATAGTTTAATTAAATTTTCCGCCAAGTCCAGTATCTTAACGGGCTCTCCCATATCTAAAACATAGATTTCAGAACTATTGGCCATAGACCCTGCCTGAAGTACCAGCTGTACCGCCTCTGATATTGTCATAAAATACCTAACAATTCTTTTATCTGTTATAGTTACAGGACCACCCATTTCTATTTGCTTTTGGAATAAAGGAATAACAGACCCATTGGAGCCAAGAACATTGCCAAAGCGTACTGCAACATATTCAGTTTTGCTATACCCTTTCATACTTTGAATAATCATTTCACAAAAACGTTTGGTGGCCCCCATAATATTAGTCGGATTTACCGCCTTATCAGTGGATATTAATACAAACCTTTCCACCCCATATCTGTGGGCTGCCATCACTGTATTATAAGTACCAAAAATATTATTACGGATTGCCTCTTCCGGACAATCCTCCATCAAGGGTACATGTTTGTATGCTGCAGCATGAAATACGATATTAGGTCTATATTTGTTAAAGATTATATCTAATTTTTCCTTATTCTGCACAGAAACAATTTCAACTTTTAAATTCAAATTATTTTTGTATTTAAAAATTAATTCCTGTTGGATATCATAGGCATTATTCTCATAATTATCAGCAATTATAAGTTTTATTGGATTTGCTTTTGCAATCTGCCTACACAACTCAGAACCTATAGTACCTCCACCACCGGTAACTAATATTACCTTATTAGCTAAAAATTTTTCAATATCACGGCAATATAAATTTACCTTCTTTCTTCCCAGAAGCTCATCTATATATGCATATTTCTCACTGCTCCAATGAGATTTTTTTTGATTTAAATATTCCAATTTTAAAACATTTTCCTTCTGTTTTTTATTTATTCTCAAACCACTCGCCCCCTTAAGCACTCGATTAATGCTTAATCTTGTCGTTTTACTTTTAATAGTATATTATATTCAAACTATTAAATGGTGTTCATATTCATCTAATATCTATTCCTTTTATCACTTTCTCCGAACGCTTTGCGAATTCATCACATAAGCCTTGCCCTAATTGCTCTCTAATCAGTTCTAAAGGGATTTTTACTTGAGGAGAACGGTTCTTTAAATTATGGCAGTCACTTCCCAAAACATCTATAAATTCCTTTTTCATATAGCTTAATGCTTTTTTCTTTAATTTTGACTGCAGTAATGAGGAGGTATTAAGCTGCAACACACAACCTAATTCCTTAAGTCTATTTATATTTTTTTTACTAGCTGCCGGATATCTTTCTATATGGGCAATAATGGGGATAACATCAAAGTAAATCATAAGTTTTTCAAGACTTTTATAAATATCATTACCCCACTTCTTAGTAAAGGGCAGCTCTATCAATAAATAATTTGTATTCTCAATTGTTAGTGGGTCTAAGTTGCAATTATAAAATAAGTATTCATGAAGGTAGGTTTCACTGGCAGGGATTAGCGGAATGCATGTTTCTTTTAATAGATTTAAAGATTTTGCACGTAAGCTAGTAAAATCATTAAGTGACATGGAGGTAGGATCATAATGGGGCGTACATACGGCCCCTTTTATGCCCTCTTCTTTAAGAAGCTTAGTCATTATTAAAGCTTCACTTATATCACTAGCCCCGTCATCTATATTAGGTAGTAAATGAGTATGAAGATCAATCATCTTGATTTACATTATAATAATACTTGGATTTAGATTTCTCTCCCTGCTTAAATGTTATTCCGTTTATTACAAAACCAAGTAATTTGCCATCTATCAGCTCATATTTATTTAGTGCACTATCTATATTTGGGTAGGTTGTGCCATTTTCCCTAACCACCATCAAGATTCCATCCACTAACTTTGCTAAACTTAATGCATCAGCAACTAAGTTAACCGGGGCAGAATCTAATATAATATAGTCATATCTTTTCTCAAGTCTTAATAATAACTCCTCCATCTGAATACTGGATAAAAGTTCAGTTGGATTAGGAGCAATAGTGCCACAAGCTATTAGCTGAAGATTCTCATAATCAGTATCTTGAACTACTTCTTCATCAGTTTTCATTACCGATAGGACATTACTTAAGCCAGGAGTGCTTTTTACATTAAGTGGTTTGTGAAGTCTTCCTTTACGAAGGTCACAATCAATTAATAAAACCTTTGCTCCCGCATTTGCAAGGGCTATCCCAATGTTAAGACAAGTAGTGCTTTTTCCCTCTTCTGGATTAGGGCTATTAATTAATATTTTTTTACATCCTTGCTTTCTTATGGTATATAGCAAATTAATCCTTAGGGCTTTATAGGCTTCGGTTATTATAAAATTAGCTTGCTCATTTATCATTTGGTTTAGATTTGATTTTTTCTTTTTCCTATTTAGAAAAGACATTTTTTGTAATAAGACATTTTTTCTTGGAATCATATCGTTGAAACTTGGTATTGCTCCCAGAATGGGAATCTGGTATTTCTCCATTAGATCATCTTTGCTTTTTACTTTAACGTCAATTAACTCCCATAGAAATGCAAAAGTAAATGCTAGAAAAAATCCGGCCAAGGCGCCAATCATGGTATTTAAAAGGATATTAGGACCCGAAGGTCCAGTCGGAAATACTACCGGGTCTATAACAGTTATTTTTGCATTATTCTTAACTTCACTGATTATCTGGGGTGCAATATATTCCATAGCTTTCACAAGTTCATAGGAATCAGAAGCACTGTGAGAGTTAACACTTATTTTAAATATTTCAGTGTCTCCTACAGATTGTATATTAGTCATATTTTTCAACTGAGATTCAGAATAATTAAGACCGGTTTCTTCTAATACTTTTTTATAAAATTTTTGGGTACGTAATAAGTTAACATAAGTTGCTACTACCTTTTGTGCATAGTTTAATTCATTTAAATTTGCGGCGGGTGTAGTATCATTGGGATTAACATATAACTGTACTGAAGCTGTATAAATAGGCCTTCTTATAAATCTATTAACGACAAAAAGAAGACCTGCACCTATTAAAACAAAAATTATAATTAGCTTCAATCTTTTATATATTAGTTCAATTATCTCTTTTAGCGATAATTCCATAGAAAACAATCCCCCACATAATTTCAAATTTTTAGTCATATCTTAAGCAACTACAATAAGTATCATTACGATATGATATGTTATAATTTTGAATTTGGTGAAGTATTCACAAAATAAAAGCATAGCTAAACAAAAAATGACTCTTATTTCATTATCCTGTATTTAAACAGTTTTGAAATAAGAGTCATGAATTTTAGTTATTTATTTTATATAAGGTATTTTAAACCTTAAACTTTTCTACTGCCTCCACAAGTACTCCGGCGTTATTATTTAAGCTATTAGCTGTTCTATTTAATACATCCACTGAAGATAATTGCTCGTAAGCTGAGTGATTAACGGTATTTGCAGATGCCGCAACTTCTTCTAGTACTGCTGAAATACTTTCAATTGCACCTAGGGTACTTACTCTTGCTTCTTCAATATTATCTACATTTTCGATAATTTGTCTTAACTGAACAACAAGATTTTCTACACTATCATTAATGTTCAAGTAAGATTGAGTTGTATTACTTACAGCATTTTCCTGTAAGCGCAATACTTCTTCAGCTTCTCTTGCAATATTAACTGCTTTATGAGTATCCTCTTGAATACCTTCAATAATTGATATAATATTATTTACTGATTCTTTAGATTGGTCGGCTAATTTACGGATTTCACTGGCAACAACAGCAAATCCCCTACCGGCATCTCCGGCTCTGGCAGCTTCAATGGAAGCATTTAATGATAGCAGGTTTGTTTGGTCTGCGATTTCATTAATAACATTAATAATCTCACCAATTGATGAAGATTTTCTCTCTAGATTCTGTATCTCATTGATAATATCTGCAGCAATCCTAATTGTTTCTTTTGTTTGTGTGTTCAATGCTTCAGTCGTAAATGTACCTATTTGAACACTTTGTTTTGTATTATCAGCAATATTGCTGATTTCTTTTGTACTTTCAGTTACCAACAACATTTTCTTTGATAAGTTATCCATCTGGTTTAGACATTCTTCTGCGTCCTTAGCCTGTTGTGTTATACCTGATTCTATCTGATTGATTGCAGCTGATATCTCTTCCGTTGCCTTTAATAAATTCTCAGCGGTTTTTGATACCTCTGAGGAAGAACCGGATACCTCATCACTACGATCCTTGACTTGCATAATTAAATTTTTTACATTGGAGAAGGTATACTGTAGTTCTTCTATTAAAGTCATAAATTCATCTTTTCTCTTAATATTAAATTTAACAGTCAGGTCTCCTTTTGCTGCTACCCTAAGCTTTGCTATAATATTCTTAATTGCATTATCTATTCTTAATGATATGAAAATAGCAATTGCTACTGCTACTATAATAGAAATTAGAGCAACTACAATTGTTAAGTTCTTTATGCTGTCAGCCTGACTCATAATAGAAGCCTTTGGAACCAAACCACAAAGCATTACCCCTGTGTCACCAATTTTAGAATACATAAACAAGTGGGATTTATTCTTATATGGCACAAAGTCAGACCCCTCTTTTTCTTGACCTTGTAAGGCTTCTTTATAGAACTTATTATTTGAAAATATCGGTTTGTCTGCTAGGGTTACTTCCACTTTACCGGATTTGGCTGTTGCTATAATTTCTTTCCCATCAGGAGTTACAAATCCAACAATACCTGTTTTGTCAAATTCAAAATCTCTTAAGACTTCTTTTATAGTGTCCATACTTACTTCTATAATAAGTATCGCATTATTTTTCCATATCTTACGAACTAGACGAATTGCATATTTATCAGAAGAGACAGCCAATTTTTCATCTAAATACTCACTTTCACCGATCCAAAAATTCTCGTACTGATTTTCTATCACACTTTGCCCAATATCAGTTTCTATAAAACCTTGATATGTATCATTTGCCACATCGGAATTGGAGGAAATGGGATCATAACTTTCCGATATAGCATAAACTTTTCCTACAAATTTATCAAGTGTTTCTTTTGTTGTGAAGCTATTTCTGATTTCTTTTTGCTTATTACCTTGTTCTATTCTATCTTCTTTATAATACCCTTCCAAATATTTATTAAGAGTATCATCATTAATAAATTGGTTTGCAGTGGCCATTACAGTTTCAAAACCAAAATCAAGATATTTTCCTGCCATGTTTAAAGCTTGAGTTGTGGACTTTTCATAATTTGAAGTTATACCATCAGAGGCCCTTGAAAATGATAAAACACCTAATAGTAGTATAAATGCTACCGGTACCATAAATGAAGCTATTAATCTAAATCTGATTTTTCTAAATAATTTACAATTTAATATTTTTTCTAACAAAACCCCAATTTTTTTCATAAGTACCCTCACGCCTTTCTTAAAAAATAACAAATCATATCTTGAATTTTCTGTACTTTAAAATAAATATCAAATTGCTATAACTATTACTATAAGTATAAATTAAAACTTAAATAAATGAAAGTACACTATTTGTATAAAAAAGTGTCCTTATTTGCATTTTCTATAATTATTTGGTGAAGTAGAAAATCTTTTTTGAAATATACGATGGAAGTAACCTACATTGCTATACCCCACCGCATAACTAATATCAGATACTGTCAGATTAGTTGTAGTAAGTAGATAAGCTGCTTGATCTAACCTCTTGATTTGCTTTAGTTGGGTAAATGTTTTCCCTGTAATTTTTTTTATCATACGGCTTAACCAATGAAGATCACAATGAAGTATATTGGCAAAATCAGTAAGACTACCCTCCTTATAATTTTCTTCAATAAATGATAATAGTTTAATCATAAGTTCTTCTTCAAAATTAGTTTTACCTACATATAGTTTATCAGTAAAATTCATTAATTGCAAAAATAAAAGTCCCATGGTAATCTGGTTTATGCTTCTTTTACTTTGCTTTTCTATTAATATATTCCAAATCAAATTCTCAACTAAATTCTGGATTGGCAAAACATCAGACACCTTGTAGTGTAGATAGCTAACATGATTGTTATTCTTCTTATGACAACCTACTATAAAATTTCGTAGCAGACTTTTTTCGCTACCTATCATTTTAAGAGTATAGTCAAAAAATTCAGGAAGAATTATAAAGTTCACTGCTATATCTTCAAAATCTGCAGGAAAAACTTCATGCATGACACTCTGGCTTAAAAAAAGTAGTTCACCAGCCTTAAGCTCTATAACTTCATCATCTACAATATGAAATGTATGACCCTGACACATATAAACAAATTCAACATAATTATGGCCATGTTTAGAAAAATGTATAAAACGGGTGTGAGCTTGTACATAAATCAGTTTGTTCTGTCCTAATATTTTATTGCTATCAACAATATTGGAAGATGGACTCATATATAAATTAAGATTAATAACATTATTCCCCTTTAGAATTTCCTTCTCTTCTTCTTTTAATGTTTTTAATTTGTCTAATAATGTACTATTCATAATAATTTCCTTAATACATAATATTTTTCAAAGTCCTAATTAAAATATAAACATTGATACACTCTGTGTCAATAGTTTATATTCATATTTCCCCATTTTTCAACACGATTGTACTTTGAATTTTCAGAAGAAAAATTTATCCATATAGGGGCATAGAGTAATTCCGGATGAGTATCAAAGAATATCTTATCTCCATACTTAATTGCTTGTAAGGCTAATGGCAGTTCACGACGAAATATTGCCTCTCGCCTTATAGATATGGCAGGATCCATAAAACCATCAATATAAACATATACATAAAGGAAAGCATATCCCTTACCCACTCTCCATTCTGCAAGAACTTCATCTCGTAAATAGCTTATCTTGTCATAAGCATAGTTAAGACCTATAGTAAGAAATAGTTCCCCTGTTTGATCTGAGTGCGTAAGAGTATATTTTCGATTATTCACCGGCTCTTTTTGTGTTACACCATCTCTAAATTCAACATACAGCTTATTAGGATTAAAACTATTCAACAAATCACTTCTCTATAAACAAATTATTCCTTTTAATTATATGCCAGCTCAATATAAAGTTTATTTTTTAAATTAAAAAGCCCATGTGATTTTCACATAGGCTAATTAGGTAATTAATTCTCCCAACCTTTTTTAAGTGCAAGGGCAACACTAACCGTTCTTTTTGCCTGATATTTAACTGCTGCTTCTACATCTTCAACCATTTTACCGTCCTGATTTATTGATACACTTGTTCCATAGGGATTTCCTCCTGCTCCAAATAGAACCGAATCTGTAAATCCCGGGGCTACAACTATAGCTCCCCAGTGAAACATGGATGTGTAAAGTGATAAAATAGTTGCTTCCTGTCCACCATGGGGGTTTTGTGCAGATGTCATAGCACTTACTACTTTATTAACTGTCTTTCCTTGAGCCCAAAGTCCCCCTTTTGTATCTAAGAACTGCTTCATCTGTGATGCCATTACACCAAATCTGGTAGGGGTACTAAAAATAATTGCGTCAGCCCATATAATATCCTCATCGGTGGCAACAGGAACATCTTTTGTTGCTTCAACATGGGACTTCCATATGGGATTTTGATCTATTACAGATTGAGGAGCTAGTTCCGGTACCTTTAATACCCTAACATCAGCTCCTGCCTCTTTAGCTCCTTCTTCAGCCCATCTAGCCAGCTGATAATTTGAACCACCCATACTGTAATAAATTATAGCTAAGTTAATACTCATTAAAATAACACTCCTTTTTTTAAGCTAAAAACATTAATCTTATTATCCCACATAGGAGTTTTTTATTACAAATTTGGAAATAAAAAAAACATTTTATTTCATTGACTCTTAATCCTGTTTATGATATCTTTTATCTTACTTTTATACACTATACTTTATAGAACTCTGGAAAGACCCGTAGATGGGCACCGTAAGACTAAACTACTTTATTATTATTGTGGTGGCTCTTAGGTAAAAATACAGAGAATAGATGTTTTTGTTATTTTTTGTTATCTTCGAAAAATTTGTCGTATAATTCTTTAGGAATATTTAAACTTTTTGCCTGTAATTTAGCAAACCAACTTTTTTTAGCCAGTTTGTATGCCACTTTAAATGATAGGCTATTCATTGTAGAAGATGGTAGCTTAATAGGGTAGATTAATGGACTTTCTATTATTGCATACTGGGCAATATCATTTCTTTTTGACAATATATCAATAACAATTTGTGCTCCTAATGTACAACCACCGATTGCAAAAACTTTTCCATACTGATATCTGTCAATATACTGTATTAATTTGTCTGCTGAATCTTCAATACTAGTAAATTCAGTTTCAAAATCCTCCCCATGCCCATCAATTATTGGTGTCACAATATGATACTCCTCTTGTAACTCCTTAACTACCCTGTCCCATGACCAGTCAGATAATCCATTACCATGAAGTAGTATAATAGTAGGTAAGCTTTTGTCTCCTTTTTCTGTAAAAAGCATAGCCACCTCCTTAACTGACTAATAAATCACTTATAATATTAAAATCATATTAATGTATAAATAAACATAATTAATACTCCTTAGGTAAAGCTATCTTTTTATATGCTATATTAAAATAAAATAGGGTGATTAATCACCCTATTATTTAAATTAATTCTATAACATAAATATACATATTTCAATATTTTCTGTTAATTATAACTTTAATTTTATATTAATTGTTTATTATTAAGATTCAATATGGCTTTAATAATTAATTAATCTTTTGTCAGACATTTAATTTCTTAATCTAATTAACCAATCGATATAAGTAATATATTTATCGGTAAAAATACCATTCAAATACTCAGATATATTAGATAAGAAGTCATTAAAATAATAACCAAACAGCCACTTGCCAGTAGCTTATCTCCTACTATCAAGGGCTGTTTATTATTTTGCTTTGCTTATATCTTTTTTACAAATTCAGATTTTAATTTCATTGCACCAAATCCATCAATTTTACAATCAATATCATGTCCATCACGGGAATCAAGTATAAGCCTAATGCTTTTAACCTTAGTTCCTTTCTTAATGGAGGATGAACTACCTTTTACTTTAAGATCCTTAATTACAACTACAGAATCACCATCATTTAACTCATTTCCATTGGCATCCTTTATGATATCATTATTATCTTTAATATCCTGCATTTCTAAAGTCCATTCATAAGCACATTCAGGGCAAACTAAAATATTACCATCTTCATAAGTATATTCTGAATTACAGCTTGGACAGTTTGGTAATACTGACATTTCTAATACCTCCAGTTTTTTTTACTAATCTATAATAGCAAAATAAATAAGATTAATCAAATTTACTAATTTATCTAGCAATAGAGGTTTTAGAGCCCTAGGGAATCTATACGAAGCTTATAAAAATACTGAACAATTGGATGCTTTAAGCTCATCTGTTCTTCCAAATTCATAAGACGTCTTTTGCCCACTCTTCTATCTACTAAGGCAAAGATATTCAGTAAGATTTCATTACTCTTAAGACAGTCATCTATAGGCATGGTTAAAAATCTTTTAGCTGCATCATAGAAATCCGACCTCAATAATATAGCCTGTGCTTCAAGTAGTTCTTTGGCGTAAGTGGATATCTTACGGTTTCTAGCTACAACTTTTAAGCGATCCTCAGGAATTTGATTAAAAGAATCCCTTCTTACCTCATTAATATCTTCCTCAGTGATAGGAATATCAATATCAGGGTTGTTTTTTATCTCCTGCTCTGTCTGGTAGCAACGAATTAGAGCATTGGTATCGCTCATATTAAGGACTTCATTCTTATCTACTGTTATATAACATCTTCCCAATTTATCAGGCAGATAATGATAACTTGTAGCCCGGTATTCAACTCTCCCTACCAGTTCAGGACAGAGAAAGCTTTCAAGATTTTGCTTTAGTTTGCTCCATACCATAGATTATCTCCTATTTTATTATTTTTTATATAAACACAAAAAAGCAAAAGCTATTATTCCTGCATCTTACTTTTTATCTTACTGTATTATATCACATTTTGCTCTGAACTGTACTATTTTTTATCATTACTTGCTATTATTTGGGTGTATGGCTTATTATGCATAATTAATGTATCGAAATTACCTTTAGAAGCCACTTATATCTTGCCATCTATTTTCATAGGATATATAATCCTCTTCTCTTAATCTGTAGATAATAAACTTTTCCCTAATATCCCTTGTACCTGGAATTCTTATTTTATTTATTATTGTAAAAGGTGTGCATGTTTTAAGAAATTCTTTATACTCTTCTATAGGATAATATAGAATTAAATCTACTGTTCTTAAATCCTTTTCTACGGAATATAGAATATTTCTAACTACTTTTTTAAATATCTGAACAGAAAATGGATTAAAAAAGTAAAAGCAATTTTCTGACTTATCTATTTTATAATGTTCGGCAAGACCATAATGAAACTTGATAGGTGCACTGATATCCTTTGCTTTAAATCTATATCTAGCTTTATTGTCAAGTGCCTCCTCAAAAGTTTTATCATTGACTTCTATCCCTGTTACCGGTATATGAAAGTGATTATGTATATAAAATGCAACCCTGCCTCGTCCACATCCAAAATCTACAACTTTATCCGTTTTATTAAACTTATAATGCTTAAAAAGGCTATTAAGAGCCTTATATGGTGTTGCTTCATAACGGTTATAATGAACCTTGCTGTCTTTCCACTCTCTTATACCTACCGTTCTTATTCCAAGCAATTTATCTTGTATTACTCTTACATTTATATCACCATATACAGACCGACTGTCTGTCGGTTTTGTATTAGTATATTATGGTTTCTTATAAATGTCACTACAAAAATATAATCAAATTATTAGGATAATATTTATTACTTGAAATATATATGGAAGATATTGAATTAAATAGTTATGATATTATTGTACTAATAATACTAAATAAAATGTTCTTATATAAATGGAGGAATAATTTATGAATTCTTTAAACAGGGATTTTTATAACCGAGATTCCCTTACGGTTGCTAAAGATCTATTAGGAAAATATCTTGTTCATATAGTAGATGGGGTAAAATTAGTAGGAAAAATAGTGGAAACTGAAGCTTATATGGGAGTTGAAGATAAGGCCGCTCATTCCTATGGGGGAAGGCGAACTCCAAGAGTTGAAGTAATGTATGGACCACCAGGCTATGCCTATGTATATTTAATCTACGGCATGTATGATTGTTTTAATGTTGTTACAAATAAAGAAGGAATTCCACAGGCTGTATTAATTCGGGCTATTGAACCAATGGGTGAACTTGATGCTTTTGCCTATAATAGATATCAAAAATCTTATAATCAGTTAAACAAAAGCCAAATCAAGGGCTTAACCAATGGTCCCGGAAAATTATGTAAGGCTCTTTGCATTAATAGAAATCATAACGGAGAAGATTTATGTGTAAGTAAACTTTATATCACCAATGGAATAGAGAATAATTTTGAAATTGTTTCTGCCAAACGAGTAGGTATCGATTATGCAGAAGAAGCCAAAGACTTTCTATGGCGATTTTATATCAAAGACAACCCATTTATCTCAGTAAAATAATTAAAAAATTAAAAACGACCTCATTACCATTCCCGATTTGGTTATGGTAACGAGGTCTATAAATCATATTCTTGGCTTAGCCTTCATAGCCAGATGTGCAGCACCTAATATTCCTGCATTATTTCCTAGACTAGCCTGTACTACTTTTACCTCTTTATAGTTTGGCATTACATAGTTAGGAAGATTTTCTCTTATATAATCTATAATATAAGTTTGTGACATAATCCCTCCACCTAGAACTATTAGGGATGGATTAAATATATGTATAAGGCTAACCAAACCCATAATTACTTCTTGTAACCATTTATCAACTATGTTTTTTATATCATGATTTCCTTTATTAAGATAATCAAATATTATTCTCCCGTTTACATCTTCCATTCCTAATTTTTCTTTTACTTGCCTTACCAGACTGGTAGTAGATGCATAGGTTTCATAACATCCCTTACCCCCGCAAGTACAGTCTCTACCACCTACATGGGTGATTATATGACCAAATTCTCCGGCAGAATTAAGATTTCCTCTATATATTTCACCTTTTTCTATAATGGCTCCACCTACTCCGGTACCATATGTTAAACATAAGAAACTTTCATTTCCTATGGCTGCACCAAAATAGGCTTCACCAAGAGCTGCTGCATTTACATCATTTTCTACAGCTGTGGGTATTTTATATTTTTCTTCTATTCTCCTTTTTATTTCTATTCCTGTCCATCCTGGAATATTGTCCGTGGCAAATATAATTTTGCCTTCAATAGGATCTACTTGACCTGTGGCACTAATGCCTATTCTATCAATGTTATCATATCTTCCGATAATATCTAGTACCCTGTTTATTAGAACTTCTCCACCTTCTTTTGCAAAAGTGGGAACTTCACTACTTTCTAAAATTTCTCCATGCTTATTGATAATACCAATTTTAATTGAGGTTCCTCCAATATCTAAAGCTAATACTCTCATTATTACCCCTTTAAATTGCAGTTTTTAATATAATTTCTCTAAAACAGAACTGGCAGTTTTTTGATTGTTGTCTCGGCTAACCTCATAATTACGACGATAATATTCAGCATACATTAGGTCTAATATATACAAGAGCCCCATTTTGGCTGAAGTAGAACCTCCCTGTAATGGTCCTTCATTTGCACCACAAAGAATGGTTACATCGGAGTAGCTAGTTAAAGGTGATTTAATAAACCTACTTATAGCTATTATCTTAGCTCCTGACTGCTTTGCAAGTTGTGCAACGTGAATGGTATCTTTTGTAGAGCCGGAATATGAGATAAATATAGCTAAATCTTTTTCTGTTAACATGCTTGCTATCATAGATTGCATATGAGGATCTTGAATACAATGAACTTTTGGTGTAATACGAAGAAATTTATTCATTGCTTCCATAGCTGTTAACATAGATGAACCTACACCAAAGATATATACATTCTCTGCCGCTTCAAAATAATCCATGGCCAGTGAGAATTCTTCCCCATTTAAAAGTGTATAAGTTTCATTTATAGCATCTAAATTGGACTTTAGGACCTTTTGTGCCAGAGTTTCAAAGGTATCATTTGGTGTAACATCTACTTCAAGTTCCTCATTATCTTTGTCTTCATTTGTTATACTTAAGGAAAGCCGCATTTTAAATTCTTGGTAACCCCGTAAATTCATGGTACGGCAAAATCGAAAAACACTAGTATCCCCAACACTACAAGCGTCTGCCAAATCTGTAATAGACATAAATAATACCTTTTTGGGGTTTTTTAATACAAAGTCCGCTACTTTTTTTTCAGCCTTTGTAAATTGGTTATACATAGCTTGTATACTTAAAATAAAATTTCCATTTGCCATACAATTAACTCCTTATTAATTATTTATCGCTTCTACGTATCGTCTTGTAATATCCATTGGACGAGTAATAGCAGTACCTACAACAGCTGCGAAAACACCAGTTTCAAGTGCCATCTTAAGTTCCTGTGGACTCCATATTCCTCCTTCGGCAATAACAGGCTTTCCACAATCCTTAACTAAACTTCTCATTAATTCATAATTTGGTAATTTAGTGCCTTCAGTATAGGGAGTATATCCACTCATGGTAGTACCTATTATGTCAAAACCTAACTTCGCTGCCTGTATCCCTTCATCATAGTTAGAACAATCCGCCATAAATAATTGATTGGGATATTTTTTTCTTACATTGGAGAAAAATTCTTCTAATGATTGAGATTTTGGTCTTAGACGAGCTGTAGAATCCATGGCTATAATATCAACACCACAATCTACTAAAGCATCTACCTCTTCCATGGTAGGTGTAATATAAACATCACTATCATCATAATTTTTTTTAATAATTCCTATTATAGGTATATCTACAAGCTTTTTTATTTCTGTAATATCTTCCACTGTATTTGCTCTTATGCCAACAGCTCCACCTAACATTGCTGCGTAAGCCATCCGTGACATAATATATGAACTATGTAACGGTTCGTCATTTAAAGCCTGACAGGAAACAATTAATCCACCCTTTATTTTACCTAATATATCTTGGCTCATCAAAGTTCACCTCCTATTTAAAATTTACCCATTATTCTTAATATATAATAAAATACAAGATTTTACCATAGACAAGATAAATAATATATAGATTAATCATATATAAGGTGAAAATGAGAAAGGAAGATCAGTCATCTTCTCTTTCTGTTGTCCATAATGATAGTAAATATTCTTTATCCTTTAATAATTTAAAATAATTTCCCAATCCTATAAATTTTGCCTCTCCTCCGATAACCTTATAAATATTTCTAAAGAACTTATGGATATAGCTGAACGTATAAAAGATGTTTCTGTATATGCCAAGGATTGTTCAAAGATGACTAACGACGGTAATGATATAATATCTTCTGCGATTAAGCAGATAGAGTTAATAAATACTAATTCATCTGAAGTTACAAATGCAATAAACATATTGGCAAAAAAATCAACGGAAATTGGTCAAATAACGTCATTGATTAATGATATAGCAGAACAAACAAATCTACTTTCACTGAATGCTTCCATAGAAGCAGCTAGAGCCGGTGATGCCGGTTTGGGCTTTTCTGTTGTGGCTGTAGAAATACGAAAGCTAGCCGAGCAATCAAAAAATGCTACAACAAAAATAGATAGCTTAATCAGTGATGTTCAAAGTGAAGTTGAAAATGCCATTTCCATGACAAATGAAAATAATAATTCAGTTAACGTAGGTTTAGATGTTATTAATTCAGCCGGAGAAATCTTTGCTAGAATATTATCAGCCATAAATGAAATTACCAGATATTCTAATTCTGTATCTGATAATGTACAAGAAATTTATAAGAACTCTCAGAATGTTGTTTCATCAATTAGTGAAACTAAGCAAGCTTCAGAAGTGATCTCAAAAGCAGCCCATGATGTTGCAGCAGCTTCACAAGAAGGAAACGCAACCTTAGAAGAAATTAATGCAATAGCAGAAAAACTTTATAATATGTCCACTGTACTTAAAAATTCAATACAGTTCTCCTCTCCTACCAATATGCATTAACATAAAAAAGGCAAGAAACTTTTAAAGTGTTCTTGCCTTTTATTATTTATATTATAATTAAAGCTTGATTTTACTCCAACTCAAATGCTCCGGTATATAGCTGATAATACTGGCCTTTTTGTTCAATAAGTTCCTCATGATTGCCCTTTTCAATAATACGTCCATGATCTAACACAATGATTACATCAGAGTTTTTAACTGTGGACAGACGATGGGCAATAACAAATACTGTTCTGCCTTCCATCAATGCATCCATACCCCTTTGAACAATTGCTTCAGTTCTTGTATCAATAGATGAAGTGGCTTCATCTAAAATCATAACCGGCGGATCTGCTACTGCCGCCCTGGCAATGGATATTAACTGACGCTGTCCTTGAGAAAGGTTAGCACCATTTTCGGTAAGCATAGTATTATACCCCTCCGGTAAACGACGGATAAAATCATCGGCACCGGCCAGTTTTGCAGCTGCTATACATTCATCATCACTGGCATCAAGTTTACCGTATCGAATATTATCCATTACAGTTCCTGTAAATAGATTAGTATCCTGCAGGACAATACCAATGGCACTTCTTAAATCCGATTTTTTGATTTTGTTAATATTAATACCGTCATAGCGAATTTTACCGTCGGCTATATCATAGAAACGATTGAGCAAGTTTGTAATGGTTGTCTTACCTGCACCGGTAGCACCAACAAAGGCTACTTTTTGTCCCGGTTTTGCGTAAAGACTAATATCATGCAAAACAGGTTTTCCAGGTTCATACTCAAAATCTACGTTGTATAATCTTACATCTCCTGTTAATTTAGTATAAGTTACAGAACCGTCACTATGGGGATGCTTCCAAGCCCAAATGCCTGTCCGCTTAGAACATTCTATTAACTTTCCATCTTCCTCCCTAACATTTACCAGGGTAACATATCCCTCATCATGTTCAGCTTCTTCGTCAATCAAGCCGTAGATTCTTTGTGCCCCGGCAAGTCCCATGACAACGGAATTTATCTGATGGGACACTTGATTGACATTACCTGCAAATTGTTTAGTCATATTAAGGAAGGGAACAAATATACTAATACCAAAAGGCAAACCTGAAATACTTATGTTTGGAACTTTAGTTATTAATAAAATACCGCCTATGATTGCTACTATAACATATAATACATTACCTATGTTAATTATTATTGGGCCCAGTATATTGGCATAGCGATTTGCTTTTCTTGCATCCTTATACAAAGCTTCATTTATCTTATCAAAATCTGCTTTGCTTTCATTTTCATGACAGAAGACTTTGACTACTTTCTGACCGTTCATCATTTCCTCTGTAAATCCTTCCAAACGACCAAGGGCTTTTTGCTGTTTTATAAAGTATTTAGCAGAACCCCCACCAACTTTTCTTGTTACAAATAACATGGCAGTAACACCAAGTAATATAACCATGGTAAGCCATACACTGTAGTAAATCATAATACAAAAGACAGATAAAACAGTAATACTAGATATTAAAAGTTGTGGAAAACTCTGGGAAATCATTTGTCTTAGTGTATCGATATCATTGGTATAAAAGCTCATGACATCCCCATGATTATGAGTGTCCACATACTTAATAGGTAGTGTTTGCATTTTGCTAAACATTTTTATACGGAATTTTTTTAAGGTTCCTTGGGTTATAAATGCCATCAGCTGATTATATGTTATACCGCTAAGTATAGATAAAACATAAAATACAGCTAATATAGCAACAAGGGATAGGATATTATCTTTTACCCCGTTCCAGTCCCCGGTCTGCCAGTTCTTCTCAACAATAGCAATTATGTTTTGCATAAATATTGCCGGTATGGAACTTATAATTGCATTAAATACTATAAAGACAATAACTAACGGCAGCATTACCGGATAAAACTCACGTATGTCTTTAAACAGGCGAAAGATGATCGTTTTTTTATTATTTACTTTATTAGTTTTCATTTTGATCACCTACCTTATTTTGTGAAGTATAAATTTCTCTATAGATTTCATTTTCAGCCAATAATTCCTCATGGGTACCGATACCATTGATGGTACCTCCATCCATTACTATAATTCTGTCAGCGTCTTCCACAGAAGCCGTTCTTTGAGCTATTATTATCTTTGTCGTATTAGGCATATATTCTTTCAAGCCCTTACGTATGCTGGCATCTGTTTTAGTATCCACTGCACTGGTGGAATCATCAAGGATTAATATCTTAGGTTGTTTAAGTAGGGCTCTTGCGATACAAAGTCTTTGCTTTTGTCCACCGGATACATTGGTACCCCCTTGTTCAATATAAGTATCATATCCTTTAGGAAATTGACTGATAAAATCATGGGCACAAGCCAGCTTGCAGGCTTCAATTAATTCTTCATCAGTAGCATCTTTATTACCCCAGCGAAGATTTTCCTTGATTGTTCCGGAAAATAAAATATTTTTCTGTAATACCACTGCCACTTGATTTCTTAAGGTTTCCAAATCATATTTTTTTACATCAATACCGGCTACTTTAACAACCCCTTCGGTTGCATCGTATAGGCGGGGAATTAGCTGAATAAGGGATGATTTAGATGAGCCTGTTCCCCCGATAATTCCAATGGTTTCACCGGATTTAATTTGCAGGTTTATATTTGCAAGGGCCATTCTTTTGGCTTTCTCTGAATATTTAAAACTTACATTTTCAAATGAAATAGAACCATCTTTTACTGTGTATATGGGATTTTCAGGATTTGATAATGTACTTTTCTCATTTATTACTTCTACAATACGTTTAGCAGACTCACCGGCCAGTGTAATCATAACAAATACCATAGAAAGCATCATCAAACTACTAAGAATCATAAATCCATAGGTTAAGATGGCAGAAAACTGACCTATATCAAAATCTAGTCCCCTACTGCTAATAATTGTGTAAGAGCCAAAGGACAAAACGAAAATCATAAGGACATACATGCAAAATTGCATTAAGGGTCCGTTAAGAGCTAGTATTCGCTCAGCTTTGGTAAAATCTGCACATACATCCTGGGCTGCTTCATCAAATTTTTTCTGCTCATAATCTTCTCGTACAAAGGATTTGACCACCCGCATTCCCTTTATATTTTCCTGAATTGATCTATTTAAGGCATCATATTTTTTAAATACTTTCTTAAACAATGGAAATGTTTTGTATATTATTAAAGCCAGACCGATTGCCAAAATCGGAACCATCACCAGGAATATCCAGGCCATACGGCCTCCCATTACAAATGCCATAACAAATGCAAAGACTAACATTAAAGGAGAGCGAATTGCAGTTCTAATTATCATCATATACGCATTCTGCACATTTGTAACATCGGTAGTCATCCTTGTGATTAAGGATGAAGTCATGAACTTATCAATATTTTCAAAAGAATAATTCTGAATACTGTAGAACATATCCTTTCTTAAATTTTTTGCAAATCCGCAAGAGGCAGTGGCAGCTGTTGAACCTGCAATGGCACCAAACATTAATGACAAAACTGCCATGATAACCAGTACAGCCCCATACCTTATAATTGTGTTTAAATCACATCCGTTTTTTATTTTATTTACCAAAGAGGCTGTGATAAATGGTATTGTACATTCAATTACTACCTCAAGACTTATTAAGATGGGAGTTATTATTGAAAGTTTTTTGTACTCACGAATACTCTTGGCTAATTCTCTAATCATTTTATCAGTCCTTTCCATAAAAAACGAGTATTGTTCATCAACCGGACTTATGTGATAAACACTACTCGTTTACTGCATTCTGAACTATTGTATATCAATAAGATGCTGCGAGCATATCTTAAAAAACGCAACTAGCTTGAATATAATATCAAATTCCACCTATATTGTCAAATAATTTTCATGTCTTTATGAGATTAAAGGCTTTAATCTAGTGAGTTTCTTCACTGATTAAAGCCTAATCATTTTTTATTATATACCAAGTGCTTGGTTAAAGTCCTTTAGAAGTTCTTCCTGATATGCTTTATCAAACTTACCTGATAAAAGTCTAGGGAAGGCTTCATCTTTTAGTTTTTTCCAACTTATCTCTTCCTTGCCAACCACAATCGGATAAAACCAAACACCGTTAGAGAATGCGGCATCACGGTCACCGGGAGCATCACCTACCATACAGACCTTCTTAGGATCATAACCCTTCTTAAGTAACTGGGTGATACAAAAAGCTTTTGATCCTGCTTCTTGACTTAATAAAACTTTTGTATGTTGTTTTAGATTATGCTTTTCCCATTCCTCTTCAATGGCCTGACCGTTTGCTGAGGATACCACAACCAAATCGGCTGCTTGTTCCATTTTATCAAGAGCTGATTTTACATTGGGGAAGGGTTTATCTACCTTGGGCAATTGTGAAATAGATCGATTTACACGGATACTCCAAAGCAAAGCCAATTCCATGCAAAGACTATTAGTTTTCTGACATGCTTCAAGTAAGGCAGGATTGGATAATTCTTTTGCCTCTTTTGTCCAGCGGATAAAAGTATCCAGTCCATCAAAGACTAGTCCTCTTCTTTCCATTTCTTCTAGAGCCATGGCAAGCCCCTTAAAACGGTTAATTCCTCTGGTTTTAGAATAAAGATTAATTTTATTCCAATATTCCAATCCTTCTTCTTGATACTTCTCAAGGCCAAAGGTTTTAATCCATTCCGGACCGAAACATCTAATATGCTTTACGTCCATAGTGTCCATGGCACATCCGTCACTATCTATACATATCAGATATTCCTTATCTTTTTCATAATCAAAGTAACCCATTAATTACTCCTTTTAAAATGTGTTTTATTAATTACTTTTACCACCTTGTATCCGGCAGGCCGCAGAAAGAATCAACAGGATCTACTCCTACAAATTCGGATCTACCCAGTAATTTTTCAACTAAAGCCTCTAAAGTATGCTCATTTTTATCATAAGTATTGATGTATGTTTTTACCTGAGGTACATCTGCCAGATGGAAAGGACAGCTTAGGGATTGTTTTAAATACTTTATGCCGCAAAGCAGTTGAAAGCAGTAAGGTTCACCCCATTCATATTGATGAGACATCAAGAGAATTTGCTATCCGCATTGAATCTATATCATCTTTAAAAGATGCGGACAAACTTCAAAAAACAATGATTCGAAAATACTGTATGCTGGTAACCAACTATTCATTATCAGGATATTCCCCTTTGATTCAAAGAATCATTAATTACATTGACATGAATATTTCAGAGCAAATCTCTTTAAGACAATTGGCTGATATGTTTTCAATAAATTCCAGTTATCTGTCATCCTTATTTAAAAAAGAAATGGGAGTTACCCTTACAAATTTTATAAATCAACGGAAAATTAGGTTTGCAATAACATTACTTAATAAGACGGATACACAAGTACAAAATATTGCCTCACAGGTTGGTATTCATGATGTAAATTATTTTATTAAAGTATTTAAAAAAATAATCGGGATGACTCCCAAAGAATATAGGGATTCAATTAAAGGCCGCAAGGAATTGTAAATTTGACAACAAAAAATACCGTGCTGATGCACGGTATTTTCATATACTGATTAATTTATACCTTAAATCTAGTCACCAATTCCAGTAACTGTTCAGCTAGTTCAGCTAAATTATTACTTGAACCGGCTACTTCCTCAATAGATGCTGTCTGTTCCTCCATAGCTGCTGATGCCTCTTCTGTTGAAGCGGCATTCTCCTGTGCTATAACTGACAAGTTTGCCAGTACATTTATAATTTCTTGCTTCACTACATTCATATTCTTACCGGATTTAATTAACAGTTCTATTGCCTCTATAGCTTCTTCCATTGCTCTTTCAATAAGTTGGTATTTTTCCTTACTTCCGGCTACTTTTTGTGCTTGTTCTATTGAAATCTTAGTTGCTCTTTCCATGGTGTTAACTGCAACCTTAGTATTGGCTTGCAATTCTTCAACAATCTGGTTAATAACTTGTGTGGATTTTTTTGACTGCTCCGCAAGTTTTCCTATTTCATCTGCAACCACCGCAAAACCTTTACCGGCTTCACCGGCTCTGGCAGCTTCTATAGAGGCATTAAGAGCTAGTAAATTAGTCTGTCCGGCAATATTTTGAATTAAATTACTGGCTTCTCCAATTTTAACAGAACTTTCATTTGCTTTAATTATAGTATCATTAATAAGTTTCATAGAGCCGGTACTTTCTTTTGTAATTTCATTTAATTCTTCAATATCCACCAGACCATCTTTTACTGCAAGTGAAACTTTATCTGCTACGGTATTTACATTGGAAATGTATTCTTCTACTTTTGCAAGAGTATCTCCTAGATACTCTGCTTTTTCTGTACCCTCTTGTGTATGTTTAGCCTGCTCACTTGCCCCTTGTGCAATTTCTTCTACTGTCTTAGCCACCTCTTGAGATATAGTAGATGTTTGCTGTGATGTAGCATTTAACTCTTCGGAAGAAGCAGCCACTTGCTGTGAATAATTATTTATATCTCCTATTATTCCTCTCAACTTATGGGCTAAATTCTGCATTGCTGTAGCCATAATACCGATTTCATCTGATTGTTTTAAATAATTCGGATTAATATCTTTCGATATATCTAAGTCTGATAACCTTGTGATATCCTGTGATAACAAAATAATAGGCTTTGTGATCGAATCTCCCACAAAATATGTAACCACAATACCTATAACTAATATTATAAATACAAATATAAGTAACAGCCTTTGATAAACCTTAACTGCTCCTAAAACTTCATCTTCAGTACAAGTAATTACAAAAGTCCAATCTGTTCCCTCTATAGCAGCATATCCTGCATAAAGAGAATTACCATTAAAGTTATATTTTTCAATCCCTTGTTTATCCTTTTTGATTTTTTCTATTAATTTAGCTAAGGGTATATATGAGGAATCTGACTTAGACACTTCTATAGGATTAAATTGCCTAAACACATATTCCGTGTTCGGATGTGCTATTATAGTTCCCTCTCCATCTAGTATGTATCCGTATCCATCTTCTCCATATCCAATATCCATAACTGTTTCTGTTAAGGATAAGCCGTCACTTAAGCCAACAAGAGCACCTACAACTGAACCATCCGAATAAATAGGTACTGCTTGCATTAGAATTAATTTAACATCTTCATTGATGCTGAATTTAATTGCATTTCTGTCACCATTTAAAGCTTTTCTTCCGGGGTCATCTTCAGATAATTCAGTAGTTCTGCCATCAATATATTGAACAGTTCCATCCATTTGAAGAACACCAAGAGTCTTAAAATGGCTTTCATCTAACATTCTAAGCAGAACTCTTTCTTGCATAATCCAATTCATGGTTTTTATCTCATTAATAGCTGCTATTGTTTCTAATGTGGCTCTCCGTGTTTCTAACCTACTCATTTCCAACTTAGCAACTTCCACGGCTATTGTAGAGACACTTTTTTCCGCTTCCTTCCTAAGTGTTCTATATGATGTCCACAAAGATAATGCGCCTATTAATATCGATGATGAACCTAATAATACTGCGAATAATACAATAAGTCTACTTTTAATACTCTTAAACTTTAGTACTTTCATAGGTCCTCCTTTGTATAAATATATTTGCTTTTATTTTAATATTATTGTAATAAAAAATCAATAATATATATATATTATCCTATATTTAATAAGAAATCAATAATTTTTTTGATTTTCTATATATTTTAAGGTAAATCATAGTTATCTTTTTAACTAAATTTATAAATCACATATATTAATTTTACCGTTTCATCTTCTTTTAAAGTTAAATATTCTCTTGATATATACTTTTCATGATGATATAATAGGTCCTGCTCGTTAATTTTTTAACAACATAGGAGGACTTTATGAAAGGTTTTGGCGTATTAGAAAAAGGTAAAGTTGGTTGGTTAGAGAAAGCAGATTACGTTTGTGGTCCGGATGATGCTATAGTTCGTCCCCTTGCATTATCCCCTTGTTCTTCAGATGTGCATTCAGCATATGAGATGGAAGGACCACATTTAATTAACAGAATACTTGGACATGAATCTGTCGGCGAAGTAATTGAAGTAGGTTCCAATGTGAAAGACTTCAAAGTCGGAGACAGAGTAGCAATACCATGTACTACTCCTACTTGGAAACACCCTGATATTCAAGACGGAACACATCAGGATGCCGGTGGAATGTTTAGTGCAATAAATTTCTCCAGTTATGAAGACGGAACTTTTGCAGAGCAAATAAAGGTACGTTCTGCTGATATGAACCTAGCATTAATTCCGGAAGGTGTATCTTTAGAGTCTGCTGTTATGGCTACAGATATGATGACTACAGGTTTCTATGGTTCAGAACTGGCAGATGTTAAATTTGGTGATACTGTAGTTGTCTTCGGTATTGGCCCTGTAGGTTTAATGGCTGTAGCAGGGGCAAAATTAAGAGGTGCAGGAAAATTGATAGCAGTTGGTACAAGACCTAACTGTGTTGCCCTGGCTAAAGAATACGGAGCAACCGACATAGTAAGTTACAAAGACGGGGATTTAGTTGAACAAATTATGAAGCTTACTGATGGAAAAGGTGCAGATGCTGCTATAGTAGCAGGTGGCGGTGCTGAGGCTTTAAACAACGCTATTGCTGTTGTAAAAGCCGGAGGTGGAAATGTAGCCATGTTAGAGGTTATTACAGAAACAGAAATGTTAAATATACCTAATGCATATATCGGTGGTTTTCTATCCCATAAGACTATAAGAGGCGGCTTATGCCCAGGAGGAAGAAAGAGAATTGAAAGACTTCTTTCTTTAATAAAAAACGGTAGAGTTGATCCAAGTAAAATGATTACCCATAAATTTAATGGACTTGATTCCATAGAAGAAGCATTTTATCTAATGAAGGATAAGCCAAGGGATCTTATAAAACCTATTGTAATCATGGATTAAGTTAATACATATTTATAAAATCTTACAGGCAGACTTAGATATTACCCTAGTCTGCCTGTAAATAAATATTTATTTAAATGTTAAATCTCCCATGCATGTTTCTGCAGTAATGGTACATAAATCATCTACCAATATAGTTTCTTTAATACTCATCATTTTTTCATAAGTATCAATAGTTTTATAGTTTTGTTTATTGGAATTAATAATTATATCACCCATAGATGTGTATATATTAACTTTACAATCTTTATTTATGGTGGGTCCCAATTTGCATTCTATATCACCCATGCCGGATTGGATAAAACATTTACCATTAAAGCGAACTTTATCCGCAATGATGTCTCCTAAATCTGTCTTTGCTATAATTTCACCATTTATGCAATTTAGGTTAATATCACCTAAATGGCTATATAAAGTAAATTTATTAGTCTTTTTCGGAACCAATATATCCAAGTTCACATAAAAATCTAAATCTTTATAATTTTCATTTATCCAATCCCATAAATTAGATTCGTCATCTTTCTTTACAATATTGATTTTTAAATTTTCATCTTTAACAATGGACTGTATCTCAATTTGATCGATAATCTCAGTCATATCAATTTTTGTTTTGCTTTTAATAGTATAATCTGCTTTGATAACAAAATCATCAATTCCATAGGATATATCTATATCTCCTATATCTACTTCTACATCCACCGTACTAATATTGCTAATATCATCAATACTTTTTTCAATGGTACCTTCTATTACTTCATCTTTATTAAACATTTCGGATAACATATTATCACATCCTACTGCCAGAAATAAAATTGCTAGTAATAATGATACCATTAAGATAATTTTAATACTATGAGTTCCTTTCAATTTGTACATTTTCCTCCACCTCTAATTTTTGTCTATATTTTTATATTATAGTGTTAGGAATTTGGCAAGTCAAGGAAATCTTTACAATTATTTCTATTTATATCCACTTAATTCGACATAATATAATTGATATTCATAAAAATCAATAGCTAAATTTAAGTATAATCTGATATAATACTATCAAAATCCTATTATTTTCTAGATATAGCCACCGATGTAGGCTGAATAAAGGGGTGAATCTGATATGAATTATGAATTAGAGCTAATTTCCGATTTATCCGAAACACTGTCTTATAATCAAGCAGACTTTCCACTCTACGCCAATAAAATAAAGCTAGAGCATTTTGATCGTTTTACAGCTGCATGTCATTGTCACTTGGATATTGAATTTGTCTTAATGTTAGAAGGCAATATGGACTATTATATTAATGGAAATATCGTAACAATTCATGCCGGTGAAGGCCTATTTATTAATAGCAATAGACTTCATTACGGATTTACAAGTGAGTGTAAAAATTGTATTTTAATTGAAGTTGCTATACCCCCATCACTTTTTTCTGAGCATTTAGCTTATATACAAAATTTTTGGTCAGAAAAATTCGGTAATGAAACAGAGGACTTTATCCTCCTAAGTAAAAAAATCCCCTGGCAGTATGAGGTATTAAATCTTATTGTTTCTATATATAAAAATATACTTAAAGATAAACCAAACCCTTTTCAAATACTGTCTCAGGCTTCAAAATTATGTTTGCATATATCTGAAAATATATCCACTTACAAACAGGATAGCTCAGATACATGGAACTGGTTAACTCTGGCCAAAATGACAGGATTTATACATAGTCAATACGAAAATAAAATAACCTTGGATGATATTGCAGTAGCCGGTGCAGTATGCAGAAGCCAATGTTGTACCCTATTTAATAAATACATCTCACAAACCCCGATTGCTTATCTGAAGTATATTCGCTTGCAAAAAAGTTGTGAAATGCTACGGGATTCCAAAAAATCAGTCAGTGAGATAGCACTATCTTGCGGTTTTCAAAGTGCCAGCTATTTTACATATACATTTAAAAAAGAGTTAGGTATGTTACCAACAGAATATAGAAAGCAATATTATAAAAATAAGATTTAGCTCTATGGTAACTTTCCTTTATGTACTATGTACTTAATCTTTTATCTATTCACTATGGATACAGAAAGCATGATTTAGAGGACCGCTTCCTTGACCTAAATCCAACATGGCAGCCAATGCCCCGGTAACATAGTCTTTAGCACGGCCAACGGAACTTATCAGGTCATATCCCTTGGCCAGATTTGAAGCAATGGCACTTGATAAGGTACATCCGGTTCCATGGGTGTTGGGATTATTAATGGGCTGCCCTTTAAACCACCTATAAGCCCCATTTACATAGAGCAAATCATTGGCCTTGTTTTTATGATGACCTCCCTTGCAAAGAACAGCACAATGATAGTTATCACTGATAATCCTTGCGGCTTCAATCATATCCTCATCGGACTTAATCTTTATTCCGGATAGGACTTCAGCCTCAGGAATATTAGGTGTAAGTATTAAAGCCAGGGGAAAGAGCTTCTCTTTTAAAGCACTTATGGCATCCTCACTGATTAGCTTTGCCCCACTGCTTGCAACCATCACAGGATCCACAACTATATTTTTAGCATTATATTCTTTTAACTTATCTGCAATCATTTCTATTAAGCCCCCTGAAGATACCATACCTATTTTAACTGCATCAGGTGGGATATCTTTAAAGACACAGTCTAGCTGCTGCCCCAGAAACTCTGGACTTACTTCACTTATTCCTATTACACCGGTGGTATTTTGAGCAGTTAAGGCAGTAATGGCACTCATGGCATAGACACCATGTAGGGTCATCGTCTTAATATCTGCCTGAATGCCGGCACCTCCGCAAGAATCACTTCCTGCTATAGTTAATGCTGTTTTCATTTTTCAACTTCCTTTCTGTTTTTATATATAATTGAAATACTTTCAAATTACTACAAACTACTTTATATTTGATAATGTAATATTTTAAAGAAAATTTGAATTATAATTTTATGTACAATAAAAAGGCGGATATGCCAAGATAGGTATATCCACCCTATTTACTAGTGAATTTATTTCCCTACGTTGGCATTATCCAAATCAGGTTATGGGTCAAGACCTAACAGTCTACTCTCAGCCTGCTTCCTGCAAGCTCCCCTTTTTTATTAATCTCAGTATATATAAAAACTTTTTAGCAAATACCACTGTCTAAAATTTTATTACTTAAAAATTTAAATATTTTATCTATCACATGTGATTCTGCAATAAATTCTAACTCATCTTCATCTCCGCTCTTATTGATTAATATTTTGCAATGTTTTGCTAGATTTAATATATCTTCTGCAGTATATACATATGTAGGTTTTTCAATAAAATCCCAAACAAGTAAATCCTTATCAGTAATAAAAAATTGCTGAGATACTACTTGATTATAATTACTAAGAATAAAATCTAAATTATCCTGATTTAAAAAGCACTTAAATTCAGGCAGTTGAAAACCCAATAAATCTGAAGATTTTTCATTGCTTATTGATTTGGGAGTATTGATATTATCATTAAATAGTTTAATAACACTTTCATCTGTTTTTGCTCTAAAAATCACATCAAACCTCATCATAAATTGTTGTAGTATCTCACTTAATACAGTGGATATAAAATTTTCATTAGAAATTATTGTAATGCATTTCATACCATTGGCTTTTAGAGCTTTCAAATCATTATTAGTAAATCCTGTAGGTTGAACATCATAAAATATTTTTACCATACTAAACTCCTCACTTAATTTAATACTTTATCCCAAGGTTAAATAACCTCTAAACTTAGTATAATTATATCTACTCAATAGCTGAGATTTAATTTTTCTTCTCCCATTACATAATCATTACTATATTGTGCTATAATATATTAATAAAGTCAAGTATAAGTTGTATATATATGTTATCTTTTGTCATACCGTTGTATCTTTTATTGGTGCAAGGTTATTTATTGGCAATTATGCACATTTTTTACCATTCCAATGGTTGTGCAATAAAAAATCCATAACCTTATATTGTTATGGATTCATATACAAGTATCTCTTTCAATTATAGAACATTTTGAAGAAAATTGATGGCATAATGAAGGGCAATTGGTATCGTTACATCTTTTCTCTTATAAGTTATAAAACACATTATAAGATGAAAAAAGAATGTAAATAGCAGCTGTGGTAAAGCAAATATTATGTAAGTAGCTGATTCCATATTATGAACATACATTTGAAAAGGCAGATGCATAAGTGAAAAGCATATTCCACCAATTATATATACCCATTTTTTATTCAAATTAAAGCCAAATAAATAATTTTGTAGAAATCCCCTGAATATTATTTCTTCTACTACTGCAATTTTGAATAAATAATAAACCGTTCCTTTAAAGAGTTTTGCTAATGATAAATCACTTATAAATATTGATAGGGCAAATGTAAGAAGTATAATTCCCCACATAATAAGTAGATTTACTTTTAAATTTACATTTGAAAAACCCAGGTTGGTAAAATTCTTATCTTTAGCTAAGACAATGATGATTGCTACTATAAAAAGTATCCAATAAATTATTCTATAGTTATTCCAGCCTGCTTTATATAATTTACCCATTATCCCGAAGCTGATTAATAAAATTAGATAATATATGATCCCAATATAACCATATATTTTATCTTTGGTTTTATACAAATTTTTCACTCCAATACCATTATTCGTTAATATTATTATATTCTCTTTTGTCTAATCTTGCAATATTATTAATCAGCTATGAATTTTACAGTAGCAATAGAAAACTAATTTAAATTAGTTTTTCTATTGCTACTTCACTCTTACAACTTTATCTACAACTATTCTGATACCAAACGTTTCTCTCCTTGAATTTCTTGTATTGGCTTGATGTCTTGAGATACTTCTAGGACACCTAGATATTCATTATTCACATTTCTTACAGCAAAGTACCGAATAAGTACATATTTATCTTTCATCTTTATCCAAAAGTCTTCATGATCCTTGGCACCACTTTTTAAATCTTCAACTATTTTTTCAACAACATGGACACTTTGAGGTGGATGACAATTGGATACATCTCTACCGATTATAGATCTGGTTCGTGGAAAAATTCGTTCCGAGCCTTCAGAGAAATATTTTACTTTATCATCTTTATCAACAAAGGTAATATCAAAGGGCAAGGTGTTAAGTACACTTACTAATTCGTCCACTTTAAAAACACCGGATGGTAGGGTAACTATTCCCTCCTTTATTCCTTCCTTGACTTCTTTTTTTAATTCTTTCTTATATTCTTTTGTGGGATTCCATACCGGAACCTGGTCAATCATATATCCAATTTCTTTACTGTCTAAGGCAATCTTTATCCATTCATCTTGAGTAAATGTCTCTAATATCATAGGAAGTAATATATTTTCCTCCTTAAAAATCATTTCTTTAACCTTTGATATTAGATTGTTTAACTTTTTGTTAAGCTTTTCTTCATCTACAATATTCTCACTTAGTATTTGCTTGACTTCTTTTAGTTCTGCTCTGATTTCATCATCTACTCCCCACATTACTTTAGGTGGTGCAGTTATATTATATTTCTCCATAAAGGGGAAGATAATATTTTCTTTACGTAAGTAATGTAGTTCTATTTTTGATAAGCTTTGTAATCCCTTTATGAGTAAATCTTTATTTCCGGATTTTTTGATATCAATGTAAGGCATAATCTCCCTATCAATGATATCCTCGATTACTCTATTCTCCTTTTTTAATATATAGGCAGGATGTCCCGGTATCTCTGTTTCATCTTTTGGTCTATGGATTTCTTCTATAGAACCTTTAAATACTGAGGCATGTACATCACAAAGTCTTTGTACTTCACTGATTGGAACACCTTCTAATATCAAAGCTTTTTCTGCCTCAGATATTTCCATAGGGGATACACCATTAAAAGTACTTTCAAATAAGTCTTTTACTTCTTCAACACTGCTACCTTCATGAAGTTTTTTAATTATCTCTTTTAAAACTTCTTTTCTCTTTTCCCGATTATTAATTAATTCACTCATTCAGATCATCTCCTTATAATTTGGAAGCCATGATTGTTTAACTTATCTATTAGCTCATCTAAATTCAATTTTTTTAACCTAGCACCTTTATCTAAAGTCATGAATCTACCTACTGTATTTAACATACCAGGCTTTGTGATGTCAGTAAATCCCATGTCACTGAGAATATTCATTATCTCTGGATAGGAACTACATATTTGATATACAGAATCTTTTATATCAATGATTTTTTCACTCATAAAACCTCCGAAATTTCCATCCAATATCTTTTATATACTTCCTATTATTACTTATCCTTAACAACTTATTCCCCTGTTATATCCTGTTTTGATATTATTTGCTTCTATAGTCATATTCTTTTAATAAGATATTATTTTCCAGATGAATATGCTCATGTAAATCACTTTCTATATCTTCTAATAATGAGAAAGTCTTATAATAAGTTTCGCAGCCATCACTTGGTACAGTGTAGTCCTTAGTGATTTCTCTTAAACTTTTTAGAATCTCCCCAGCTGACTCATGCTCCTTTATAATCTCATGGGATAATTCTTTAATCTTAACCTGATTTTCTCCTTTAGTAAGCTCAGGAAAAAGAAACATCTCTTCTTTTAATAAATGCTGTTCTAATTCCGTCTTCAAGCGGCCAAATAGTTGATAAACCTGAAATAATTCCCTATGTTGTGGGCCATGAACCCTAACAAGCGTAGACAATAAATCCAAGACCCTAGGTAGCACCTCTCTTAGATAACCGTGATGCTTATGCTCAATAAGTACAGTTAATCTATGGGGATCTTCGTCAATTTTATCAGTTGCGGCTTTTACTTCCTTATCTCTTTCTTCATATAATTTTTCTAATTGACTATAAATAAATTCGGCATCCAAATCCCCTTCATCTATTGCACTAGTAAGGAACCTATGGCCTCCACAGCAAAAATCTATGCCTACCTTCTTGAAAATTTCCTTGCTTTCCGGTAATATTGTAACCACCTTACCAACCGTAATCTGTTTATCTCGTAAATTCATAAAAACCTTCCTTTCTGTATAAACCAATAACTTAATTTGTTTTAACTTCTGTCTTTATTCTACCGGATAAAAGGATAAAAAACTTTGATTCAAATCAAAGTATGAAAGATAACCTAATATAAAATTATGATTAATTGCTTACTGAAATATGTAATATGGTTATATAAAAGAAAGAGAGTCTGATTTCTCAGACCCTGCTTTTAAAAATCTATTCAAATCTCCAATCCTGATTGCAGCTTTAATTCATCCTCTTTTAATATAAGGATGTGTTTATTGCCAACACTTTTAATAATTCCATCATCCTCAAGAGCTCCAAATTTTCTACTAAGGGTTTCTCTTGCAATACCTAGATAATTGGCCATGCCTTCCCTACTTAATGGTAAAGTAATAATAGTCCCATCGGGTACTTTTTTACCATAGAGTTTCCCATATTCTAATAATAACTCACATATTCTACTATTAACATTTCTAACTCCCATACTTTTAATGGTAGACTCTAACTGTCCCATACGATTACCCAGCACTTCAATTATCTTAATGGCTATCTTAGGATACTTATGCAACAATTCTGTAAAAGAATCTTTCATCAACATACAGCTTTTTACATTCCTTAATACTTCCACAGAATAATCTGCTGTTTCATTGGTTAATAAATATTTCTCACCAAAAAAATCACCTTCCATAAATACATGTAATATTTGCTCTCTTCCTTCAGATGTATATTTAACAGCTTTGGCACTGCCTTCATTGATTATAATAAGTGCCTCTAACTTATCTCCCTCTCGAAAAATAAACTCTCCTTTTTTAAAGTCTTTATGGGTAATAAGCTTTGATACCTTTATCATATCTTCATTATCTAAGGCCGAGAAAATCGGTACTTTATGTAAACATAACCGTTCTTTACAATTACTACAGGCTATTTTGTCATTCATTAGTATCCTCCTTATAATACTACTTCAATGTTACTTATTAATTATCTCACAGATTGAAATGACCTACAAGCCTATACTATCTCTCTATATTTCTCAGCCCAAATCTTAATAGCAACCCTTACAGAACTCCCGACTTGTTTTCCTGCTGGGATATGGTAATCTCAAGATTTCCATTTCTACATCTTAGTTTATCAATTAATTCTTTTTCTTTATCCACATTCCGTAAAGTTAAGTTATAGGTTAACCTAAATAGGCTTCCCATATTGGTGGTTTTTACGCTTACCAATTCAATGCAGGTTGCATATTTTTCAAGTATTTCCTCAAATACACCGGTATAATCTAAGTCCTCCGGAATAGTTATATTCAATGTTTTATACTTACAGATATTTTTCTTGGTACCAAAATCCAACTGATTATAGACCACCACAAGGGTGCACATTAATACTGTAAAGAATATAGCAAAGGTTAAATACCCCATACCAGCAATAAGACCTGAACTCATGGAAAGAAACAGCATAGTGATTTCCTTAGCAGTACCGGGAACCGAACGGAATCGTACAAGACTAAAGGCGCCGGTTACTGCAACACCTGCACCTATATTACCATTAACCATCATAATGACAACACAGACTACGGTGGGTAAAAGTGCAAGAGTTATAATAAAACTTTTTGTATAGCGGCTACGAAACATATAGGCAAATGCCATAATAAGGCCGATAATCTGAGAACAACCGATACATAGTAAAAAATCAGTTACACTAATGACACTGATTGTATCAGTATCAAACAGACCTCGGAATATAGTAAGAAGCATTAAAAACACCTTCCTTCAATTGGGGATATATTATGGTTTCATAAGCAGTTCCATACTTAGAAAAGGAACATTTAAAAATTTTTTCTTCAGACAATACCTTGGACATCCACAGAGGAATTCCTCTAGAGCATTTTAATTCCATAAGAACCAAATCATCAGGTAGAATTAATGTTCCCCATACATCAGCTCTTAAGGATAGCTCTTCCTGACGACAAAGTATATATTCATCGAAAGTAACTCGAAAATCGTCTCCCTTAAGACTATAAAATGCTTCTCTTTCGTATGTTAGAAATACTTTTGGATGAATGTTTTGATAATAGTCCATAAAATAATCTATCTCATCAGAAATCTGGGATCTTGTACTAATGGGTTTTTTACCTGCCATCCAGTTCATTGCTTCATGTTCCGGTAATGCCAGCCGACGTTTGTATACTATAGATTTATATTTTTTCTTCAGTTCCACAAAGACAGTGCTTGTGGGGCTGGCCTTAGCGTAGCTTCTAATACGAAGCTTTTCTTTATAGACAGGCTTTTCAATAGACCGACGAATCAATCGATAATTGTCAGTATCATAATAAATATTCCTAATTGTAGTTCGTCCATACTGGTCTAGTGCCATATAGGGCTCCATTGCCTTCAAAATTCTTTCCTTTTGTTCTTGGTTGATAATATATTTTATTTCAAAACGCTCAAAAATATATTGATAAGCCATAGCTTTACCTCCTCTCCATAGCAGTAAGCTTATTGGTTAATCCTAACCTTTGCTGCACATGTAGCGGATTGGATGTTATTAAATGAAATTTTAAATAAATTGTACATACTGTCCCTTTCGAAAGGCAAGATGCGTTACCATAAATATACAATATTTTCTTTCATTTGTCAATGTTTTCCTGTCAAAATTATGGCAAAAACCAAGCTAAAAATATTTTTTTTATTTTATATCAACAAAAATCTTTTCCAAAATCTTAAACTAAGAAATAGGCTTCTCTACTATTCTCTATCCAGAAGATTCTACCTGGAGGTTCGTATGGGAAAAGCTAACAAGATCTTTTATGGCTGGTGGATTGTTATAGGATCAATTTTAGTAATTGCTACGATAGTTCCCAGTGTTATGGCCTTAGCAAACAAATTTCTTATACCGGTTACCACTGATATGGGGATTAAAAGAAGCACTTTTTCTATAGGAAATGCTATTATACAGGCAATGGGAATAATTCTATCCCCCTTAGTAACTAAAAAATTGGCTACGGGAAATTTAAAGAAAATACAAAGCAGTAGTGTCCTCATCTATTGTTTAGTTTATACCACATATTCATTAGCAAAAAAACCAATTCATCTTTATATTACTTCTTTTGTATTGGGAATAGCATTTTTATGTGCTACTATAATACCTATCAGTATCATGATAACAAATTGGTTTGATGAAAAACGGGGCTTGGCTATGAGTCTTGGATTATCAGGAGTAGGAATTGGAGGTTTTATTTTAAGTCCTTTGCTTACTATCTGGTTAGATAGATATGGCTGGAGAAAAACATATTTGATTTACGCAGTTATTATGCTTGTAATATCTCTTCCAGTAAGTTTATTTATATTTGAGAAATCACCTGAGGAAAAAGGTTTAAAAGCTTTAGGTACAGAAGCAGTCAATAAATTAGAAAATGGTCCTATAGGTGACTTTGAATTTAGTATTTCAATAAATAAATCATTCACTAAACCTTTTTTCATTTTACTTGTATTAGGTATGATAATTAATGGACTTATTAATACTGGAGCCTTAGGACAGTTTCCCCCAGCCTTGGAAGGATTACACGGTTCTACAGTAGCCGCTACAATTATATCCTTATACTCCATTGTTGGGATATTTGGCAAATTGATACTTGGTTGGATAAACGATAAGTAAATTATGGACAAGTATACGGCTATATAAGTAGTGCAACCCAGTTGGGACTTACATTTGGTTCAATCTTAGTGGCTGGAATATACGATATTACAAGTTCATATATACCTGCCTGGATACTTATGATAATACTCACAATAGGAGTTATTGTATTTTGGATAATATCAATTAAGGTCTCTTCAAAGTATAGAAAGTTCTAAAACTGATAATTCATTTATTTATTAAGAATAAAGACAAAAACCGCCACATAGATAATATATATGTGGCGATTTTTTCTATATTAATTTAATTATTTGGTTTTATTCCATAATACCTTGCTATATCTAATTTTCTGCTACTTGAAATTATATTCAGTTACAATACTTTCTCTTCCACTGACTATATCATTATAGTACTCATATAAGCAAACTCCTAAAAAACTTCCGGTTATATTATAAACCTTATCATAGCCCATATGTTGCAGAGCTAAGACAGCATTATAACTGCGCTGCCCGGTTCTACAATGCAAATATATCGGCTTATCTTTTGGAATTTCGTCAATTCTATTTCTAAGCTGGCTTAAGGGAATATTGATTGCACCTTTTATATGGCCTTTTTCAAATTCATGCACTTCCCTAACATCAATAATAATATTATTATTTTCAACAAGTTCTCTAACCTTGTCTACATTCACTTGCTTATAATCCCCATTTAATAAATTGGAGCCTATATATCCTGCATAATTTACTATATCCTTTGCTGTTGAAAATGGCGGTGCATAACTAAGTTCCAAATCCTTTAAATCATAAACTGTACCGGCAAACTTAATTGCAGTTGCAATAATATCGATACGTTTAGTAACATCCCCTTTGCCGATTGCTTGGGCCCCTAAAATTCTACCGGTAGGCACTTCAAACAGCAATTTAAAATGCATAGGGGCAGCATCAGGCATAAGTCCTACCTTATCGGATAAAATTAATCTGACAATATCATAATTAATGTTCATATTAAGATCCTTAATTAAGGATTCATTTAATCCCGTTGTAGCTCCGTTGTAATCGAATACTTTTATGGCTGTTGAACCAATATACCCTTTGTTAACTGTAGTTTTGTTATTAATATGATCAGCCACTGCTCTTGCTTGTTTTAATGCAGGACCGGCTAAGGATAGTTTCGTCATGGTATGAGTTAAGGCATTATATACTTCTATTGCATCTCCGATTGCATAAATGTCTGTATCATCGGTAAGGTAATTTTTATCAACCTTAATGGCCCCGGTTTTTCCTATCTTAAGACCGGACTCCTTTGCTAGGTTTATTTCTGGTGATACACCTACTGCCATTACCACAGCCCCGGCCCTTATAGTTTTTCCGGAAGCCAATATCACCTTATCTTCTTCAAACTTTTCTACTTTATCCCCTAAAATTAGATTAACCTTATTATCTAACATTACTTTATGGAAAATCTGTACCATATCATAATCATATGGTCTTAATATCTGATTGCTTGCTTCAATAAGTGTTACATTATAACCTCCAAGCCTTAAATTCTCAGCCACTTCAACTCCAATAAAGCCACCACCTATAACTGCAACATCCTTAGTCTTCATATTTTTTATAAATTTATTTAGATTATCAATGTCAACAACATTTCTCACAGTGAATATATTAACTTTTTCCATACCCGGCAGTTTAGGAGCAATAGGTCTAGCTCCCGGTGATAAAATCAATTTATCATAGCTTTCTGTATACTCTTCATCAGTATCAGTTTTTCTTACGGTTACAGTCTTATCATCTCTATTAATAGCAATTACCTCACTGTTAATTCTTGCCTCTATATTATACTGCTTTAAAAACAGTTCCGGTTTCATTAATACCAAATTATCTGCTTCTTTAACAATACCACTTAAATGATAAGGAAGGGAACAGTTTGAAAATGAAATGTGGGGTCCCCTTTCAAACATAATAATTTGATCATCTTCGTTATTTCTCCTAAGCCTGGCAGCCGCAGATGCTCCGCCGGCAACCCCTCCAACAATTAATATTTTTCTTCCCATAAATACTCCTCCTTAGTCTATTATTTTCTTGCTAGTTAATCATCATCTTACTTGTTTTTTTATTATAGAATAATCTATACTTTTATAAGTGACCATGTCACATTATATATAATAATAACATATTATCAATAAGATTAATCAATAAGACTATTTTATATCAATATCTATTTCTACTTGATTTTCAACGGCTTTTACATACCTATTATAAACAGATGATTTATTGATTTTTTCATACTCATTTTCTAAATTTATTTTATCTATTAAAATATTTGTATTGATTCCTGAAGCTGTATAAGATTTATCTGTAAGATTTTCTCTTGTGCAAAATATATAATAATTACCTACACTTGGAAGGTAATCATTTTTTATAAGGATGTACCTTGAACCATCCTCTGAAATCCCACCTTCTTTATTTAAATTTATTGTAGAATCAAGAGCTATTTCTCCTTTAATATTTTTTACTACTCTTATTTTATAACGGGTATAAGGAATAGAGGACATATAATATGTATCTATAAGTCCCTCTACATATCCTACAAAAACATTAGTTGATATAGCAACAAGCTCTTCAGGTATATTCATATTAATCATATATGAGGGATTTATATATGTGGTTTTTAATTTAGAGCTATCATTAATTTTTTTATACCCTACAAAAAATATAATTATAATGATAAAAGCAAAGTAATATAATAACTGCTTTATCATTTTTATTTTTTCATTTTTTCTCCTTATCCCATGGAAATCACCTTCATTTATCTATTTTGATCGTATGTAAATATATGTCATTAGTAATTGTATATTATTTGCAATCAAAAAACAAGTAGATATTACATATTCTTCTATAAACTGCAATATTTTTCTATCACAAAAGCCGTCCATTACGATTTTATCGAATGGACGGCTTTTTAAGTAGGGAATTATTTATCTAAATAATTAGTTATTGTATTTTTTCAAGGCTTCTTCCGCCTCATAATCTGTATCCAAATAGATAAACTTATATAATTCCATAATATTTTTTTCTAAATCCAATACCAAGGGGTATTTTACACCATTATATTTTTTTGGGGCTTCAAATAAACCATCAACCGGTATTCTAAAGTTATTCATGGTTGTAATTTTATTTTCGATAACAGTTTCTAAAATCTTTTCAATTTGTCCTTTCTCTAAATTAGTGTTTACATATCCCAAACACTCCTTCATAATAGGTAGTAATTTAAAAATACTTTGGGATTTATATTTTTCAAATACCGCATTTAACACTCGACGTTGACGTAAAGTTCTTCCATAATCATCATTAGCTCCCCCAAGAGTCTTTACCTTGCGGATTCTACAATAACCTAATGCCTGATTACCATTTAATTGATTAATTCCCGGTACAACATTTCGGTATATTGGGTTTGATATATAATTTTTTTTATTTAAATATTCTGCTTCTTCTTTACCTAGTTCTATTGTTATTCCTCCGAGCCTATCAATAATATACTCAAATGATTCAAAGTTAACAGAGGCATAACCATCTATATGTATTTTAAAAGTACTCTCTAATATATTTACTAAGTACTCTGGGCCTCCTTCAGAATAAAAAGCATTTAATTTTTTCTTACCCAGTGATTCTATATATATATCTCTAAGAAAGGACGTAAGTTTAATAGTACGATCTTTTGTGTTTATAGAGACAAGTATCATGGTATCGGTGTTTTTTGCATTACCAAATTCTTCAATGCCAATTACCAAATAGTTATTCACATATGATTCATGTCTGTATTTATAATCAGTATTATCATTATCAATACCATTTTCTATAGTATCTTCACCATCGGTTGTTTGATTTTGATTCTCAGTCGATTCCTGCATGGAATTACTTTCTTTATTTACCGAATCATAGATATAATTACTGGCAGCTTTATAAAATACCTTTCGCCCACTTTCAGTTACAATTAACAATATTAGGCATGCCAATACTGCAATTAATCCAACTGCAGTTATCAACAAAATTCTCATTTTATTATTGACTTTTGGGCTGATATTGTCATCGGTTTTGTTTAGAACCTCATTAACCTGCTCCGATAAAGAGTTAGATAGTTCATCTTCTAAATATTCTAACTCTACATTGTATAAGTCAGTACTATCAACTGGTATTACAGGAAGTTGCTCGGTATCATTTAATATGTTCATCTGTATTCCACCCTACATATGATATTCTTTTACATTATTTAATTTACCCTCCCATAATTATACTGCTGTTTCAAAAAAACCACAATCCCCCAAGTTAAAATAGTACCTTTTTCCTCATCATGTATTTTTCACAATATAATTTTATCTTATCCTCTTAGTCGAATTTCCCACAATTAAATCTGCTGTAAAAATCTTTCCTTCCTTATAGGAGCTATCTTCAATTGTCTCAAAAAGAATTCGAATAGTTTCTTCTGCCATTTCTATGGTCGGCTGACGTATAGTTGTAATGGAAGGATGATAGTAAAATGTAATATCAATACCATCATATCCGGCAATAGAATAATCCTCTGGTATCCTTTTTCCCTTTTCAAAAATAGCCTTACATGCACCAACCGCTATACTATCAGAAATTGCAAAAACAGCTGTAAATTCAACATCTGATTCTAGAAGTTTTTTGGCTGCTTCATAACCATATTTCATGGAAAATGAATCGAGACTTTCATCGTCATTATAAAGTATTCGCCTGCTATCAATGGAAAGTTGATTATCTTTTAAGGCTTTTTTATAACCTTCCAATCGCAATTTACCAATACTCTCTTCCGAGGGAGGTGTAGTAATTATAGCAATTTTCTTATGACCTAGCTTGCAAAGATAATCCACCATACGATAACTTTCTTGGACGTCATCTACCATAACATAGGAGCAGTTTTTTTATCCATAACTTCCGAAATTCCTCCTGTACTAAGGACAAAAGGTACTTTCATCTGATTTAACTTTTCTACCGAATGAGAAAAATAATACCTTTAAGTCTTTTCTCCTTCTCAAGTTCTAAAGCTACATCTA
>ERZ773359.339-NODE-339-length-65809-cov-23.003680_pt1 | contig 65809 bp, 58 predicted proteins | sample MGYA00374955_ERZ773359 | MGnify/ENA primary metagenome ERZ773359 (study PRJEB29098, sample SAMN04486028) | biogas fermenter metagenome | study: EMG produced TPA metagenomics assembly of the Biogas fermentation microbial communities from Germany - Plant 4 DNA1... | reverse complement strand
GTCGCACCCTTTACGGGTGCGTGGTTTTTTTAAGTTAATTATATAAAGAATTAACAATAGATGATATTTGAATAACAAACAGTACTATACATTTTACAACTTCACAATCTCATACACCGAACCCCGATTTAAATCGGTCACATTTGCAGAACCATATACCCCCAAATATAATTTAGTTTGATTAATATTCGAACCAAGGCAGGTAAAAAAAGCTGCTTCGTTACCAAAATCATAATCAATATCAATCATATAATATTCATTCATTTGACATTCAGGTGTAAACCAAGTATAAGCCAAAACCCCACGGGGAGGAGATACTGTGTTTGTTCTTCTTGCAAAGTCAGTAAATACACAGCTTCCCATTAAACTTGGAATTTCATTTCCCATATATGCTTGGACTCCTGTAAGGGCTCTTCCTTGAAATTTATCCACTCTAGGGTCCTGATGATAATAGCAGCAAAGTGGATATATACGTTTGGTAGAGATTGTAATTGCTTCATTATAATAAGCTATTATCTTCTGATTCAAATTACTGTCACAGGGCCTAATTAATGATGTGGGAAGATCACCTTCCCACCCCCTCCATCCAAGATTAATAAAGCCTTCTTGATTAGAGGATGAATTCATAATATAAGACTTAACAATATCGGTTGCCGGTACCGGTCTATAATAGATAAAGGCGAATATAGATTCAACCAAATCCTGACCCACATTTCCGACATATTTTATATAGCGATCATTAAAAAATTGATATGATATTCCCGGAATATTACGAACACCCTTTGCAATAACTGTAAGACTTTCTAGTACCTGCAGTGAAAGTTCACTAAAACGGGTTACAACCGGCATATTATCTATGAATAGGTCCATATCAACATCGATTTCGATAATTTTACCTGCTATCTCATTATCAGTCTGGGCTAAATTAAAAGGATCATAACCTAAGCCTCCGTCTCCGATAGTTAGAACAAGCCTTCCGGTTTCAGGAGAAAAGTTTAAGCTGTTTACTCCATTGTGATTTGCAAATGGCCTTCTTATATTAAGTAATGTCCGTCTTTTAATCGGTTGTCCTTCATTTTGCAGCATCCATTCTTCTACCGTATCTATATGATCATATCTGTTTTCCCTGTCAGTCCATCTAAGATTTAGTGTATTTTCATCACAGGGATTTGGACTAAAGCCTCCTGGCAGAGCACCTGGTCCCTCAGAATCAGCTAAGGAATAGTGAAGGTAAAATAAGCCGTTATATCGAAAATTAGGGTGAAAAGCTAATCCTAACAGTCCACGCTCATCATATCCTCCATTAGTACCTAGTTGAAGAATATTTTGTCTTATATCTAAAAAAGTACCTATGGTATTATTTCTTATGTAAAAAATCTCACCGACTTGGGTTGCAATCATCAAAGTTTCTTCCTGGTCACCGGGAAAAATAGTAGTCTTAATTACAGTAGGAAGGTTTAAATTATGTACTATCGGTTGTAATCCAAGGCTTAATCTATCCAACATAATCTTTTCCTTTTAGCTTATTTCTATTATAGACTATGATGGTAATGATAGCGGATGTCGTAAACATTCTGTGAATAATATGTAAACAAACCATTAACAAATAAATGTAAGATAGCAAGATGGATTTAAAGAAATCTTAATATTTCATTGAATCAAAATGTTGGACAAGGCTTTAACTCTTTGGTAAGATTAGTGTGATGTTATATTTAGCTATATAAAGTCTTATTTTGAAAAATATTAAGTTTTTTATACTATATTATTGAGGAGTAATATATTATGAGTGAGAGTATTTTAATAGTTGATGACGAAAAAGAAATAGCAGATTTGGTTGAATTGTATTTGAAAAATGAAGGCTACCAGGTTTATAAATTTTACTCTGGTTACGAGGCTTTGGAATGTATAAAAAATAATAAATTAGATTTGGCTATACTTGATGTTATGCTTCCCGATATTGATGGTTTTAGGATTTGTCAGAAAATAAGAGAGCATTATTTCTTTCCTATAATTATGTTAACTGCTAAAGTTGAGGATATGGACAAGATTATGGGATTGACTCTTGGGGCTGATGATTATATTACTAAACCCTTTAATCCCTTAGAAGTTGTTGCCAGGGTAAAAACTCAGTTAAGAAGGTATATGAGATATAATCAATCTGAAGGAGGAAGTGACCTGCCTTTAAATAATGAGTTTGACTTTAAAGGTTTGGTGATTAATAAGGATACCCATAATTGTACTCTTTATGGAAAGCCACTTAATCTTACTCCCATTGAATTTTCGATTTTATGGTATTTATGTGAAAAGAGAGGGAAGGTAGTTTCTTCTGAGGAGCTTTTTGAGGCTGTGTGGGGAGAAAAGTTTTTGAATAATAATAATACAGTTATGGCTCATATCGGAAGATTAAGGGAAAAAATGAATGATTCATATAAGAATCCAAAGTTTATTAAGACGGTATGGGGGGTAGGATATCAGATTGAGTAAAAGAAAAGCTAAGAAAACTAATTTTAAGCGGGCATTATCCTTCCGTATATTAGTTCGTTTTTTTGCTACTATTATAATATACTCCATAGCCGTTATTACCTTGTTTATTGTAGCCAAGAATTTTTTAGGTTTATTTATTTGGTATGAACATGACTTACTATATAGAATTCTAAACACTATTGATGATAATTATATATTATTTTTTATCTTAGTAATGGGACTTGGTTATTTAATTATTTTTCTTTATTACTGGATTAGAACCATGGGGTATTTGGATAATATTATTAAGGCTACGGAAGTTATATATAATACGGAGGACGAATTAATTGAGCTGCCATCAGATTTAAAAGAAGTTGAATATCGGATGAATGAGATTAAAATGGATATTCAAAAAAATCAGCGGGCAGCAAAGGAGGCAGAACAAAGAAAAAATGATTTGGTGGTATATCTGGCCCATGATCTTAAGACACCACTTACATCTGTTATAGGATATTTAACTTTATTAAGAGATGAGAAAGATATTTCGGAGGAACTTAAGGATAAGTATCTATCCATAACCTTAGAGAAGGCAGAACGGCTTGAGGAGCTTATCAATGAATTTTTTGAGATAACCCGTTTTAGTCTTACCGACCTTACATTAGAAACAAGTAAAGTTAATCTTACTCGCATGTTAGAGCAGATTACCTTTGAATTTAAGCCCATGTTTTTAGAAAAAAACTTAAGTTATATACTGAATGTTTCCGATAATTTGATGATTAAATGTGATGCTAATAAAATGCAGAGGGTATTTGACAATATAATTCGAAATGCTATTAATTATAGCTTTCCTCAAACTACTATCGAAATATCTGTAGAAGAGTATAGTAGGGACATCAAGATAAGATTTACTAATCACGGTAATACTATCCCTGCTGAGAAGCTTGAAAGAATATTCGAGCAGTTTTACCGACTTGATAGCTCTAGAACATCCAATACCGGAGGAGCCGGTCTAGGACTTGCCATTGCCAAGGAAATAGTTGAACTTCATAAGGGTAAAATTAACGCAAAAAGTGATAACGATATCATAGAATTTGAGATTACCCTGCCATATATTTCGTAGGAAATTCGTAAGAATTTCTTAAGAGAATATTTAACAATTCTTATAGAAAAACGCAAAAATAGCACTCTCTAATTTGGTAATATTAAAGGGCCAAATATTTTGGGGAGTGCTTTTAATTTGCCTTCCTTATACACAAACGAAAAGATTAAAGGAGGATTACTATGAATAAGAAGAAAGTGGCAATTATATTTGGGGGATGTTCAGATGAATATCCTGTTTCACTTGAATCTGCTTATGCAATTATTTCACATATAGATAATAATTTATTTGAAACAATTTTGATAGGTATTACTAAAGAGGGTTCATGGTTTAGATATACAGGGGATATTGAAAAGATAAAAAATGATACCTGGTATGAGGATAAGGAAGCTTGTATACCGGCTATGATTTCAACTGATCGTAAATATCCTGGGCTTATAGAATTTAATATGGAAGAATTAAAATATTTAAAAATAGATGTGGTCTTTCCGGTACTCCATGGAAAAAACGGAGAAGACGGAACAGTTCAAGGCTTGATTGAATTGGCCGGTATTCCCTTAGTGGGTTGTGGAACTCTTAGCTCCGCCCTATGCATGGATAAGGATAGGGCTCATAGACTTGTCGAGACCTTAGGTATAAGTGTACCAAAGGCTATAGTTCTTTTAAGGCCTTATGATAATAAGGAACTTTTTGAAAAAACTAAAGAATTAAACTATCCTTTGTTTGTAAAACCCATAAAGAGCGGATCTTCTTTTGGTATTACTAAAGTTTATAATAAAGAAGATTTACCTAAAGCTGTAGAGATAGCCTTTATGCATGATGATGAAGTTATTATCGAGGAAAATATCGACGGTTTTGAAGTGGGCTGTGCCGTCATGGGTAATGATGAATTAATTATTGGGGAGATTGATGAGATAGAACTTACAGATGGATTTTTTGATTATACAGAAAAATATAATCTTAAAAAATCTTTTATTCATATGCCTGCCCGCATTGATAGGGACACTGCAGATAAGGTGAAAGAAACGGCTGCCAGTATCTATAAAATTCTCGGTTGCAGGGGACTTGCTAGGGTAGATATGTTTATAACTCCTGACAAGAGAATTGTATTTAATGAGGTTAATACTATACCTGGTTTTACAGCCCATAGCCGTTATCCTAATATGATGAAAGGTATTGGTATAGTATTTGATGAACTGATTACAAAATTAATAGAATTGGGTATGGAACAATGAAAACTATTACATTGTACAAAAATGATATTCATAAAGGCAGCCTTATATTAGTTAATAAGTTTTTCCCTATCGTAAGATCTGAAGATGATATATTGATGAGGGCTATTGATGATGATAATCAGGATATATACCTAGAAAGCACTACTGCAGCAGTCTTAAGTCATATGTTTATTACCCTTAATTGCCAGGAGAATATTGTACCTATAAGCGGTTACAGGTCTTTTAAGAAGCAGCAGAGCATATATGAAAAATCCTTGAGGGATAATGGAAGGGAGTTTACTGAAAAATATGTGGCCCTGCCAAATCATAGTGAGCATCAAACCGGTTTGGCAGTTGATCTGGCCTTAAAGCGTGACAATATAGATTTTATTTGTCCGGATTTTCCCTATCAAGGTATATGTAATGATTTTCGTAATAAAGCACCCCTATATGGCTTTATTGAAAGGTACCAAAAAGGCAAGGAGGAAATTACCGGTATAGGACACGAGCCATGGCACTTTAGATATGTCGGTTACCCTCATTCCTTGATTATGAATAAGTATAATCTGGTCTTAGAGGAGTATATAGATTTAATTAGATTATATCCTTATAAAAGAAAGCATTATCTAACCTATCTATATAATCAAGCAGTTGAAATTTTTTATGTAGATACCTCCTATAAGTCCATAGAATTGCCGGAGGATGCTATTCATCAGATATCAGGTAATAATGTGGATGGTTTTATAGTTACTTTATGGAGGTGAAGAAGTGAAAAAGACAAAAGAATACGGAGGAATTGACTATTTCAGAATTATTGCAGCTTTACTTATAGTGGCAATACATACTTCACCGCTGGCTTCTATAAGTAATATAGCTGACTTTATACTTACCCGTGTTATTGCAAGAGTCGCTGTACCATTTTTCTTTATGACTTCGGGCTTTTTCCTATTTTCAAATGGCAGTGCTAAGGAAGAAAAAATCAAGAGGTTTCTTAAGAAAACATCAGTTATATATCTAGTAACTATTGTTTTATATATTCCTATTAATTTTTATGCAGGATATTTTTATAAGAAAAATTTACTGTTTAATATTATAAAAGATATTATATTTGATGGTACCATCTATCATCTTTGGTATCTGCCTGCTGCTATACTTGGGGTAGCCTTAGTTTCCTTATTGATTAAATATATGTCTCTAAATAGAGCCTTTATAATATCTTGCATTTTATATTTTATTGGTGTATTCGGCGACAGTTATTATAAAATTGCAGCTAAATCTGCAGTGATAAAAGATGTATACAAGGTAATATTCATCTTTTCAGATTATACTCGTAACGGTATATTTTTTGCTCCTATATTTTTGCTACTGGGCAGTCTTGTATCTAAAAATATTAATAAATTTAAGAAAAAAGAGGGTCTGTTATATCTTTATATATTTGTCGCCCTTATGATGGTAGAAGCTTTGCTCTTAAGAAATTTTAATCTTATGCGGCATGATAGTATGTATTTTATGCTGATACCATGTATGTATTTTCTTTTTTCACTTATTGTTAGTTACAAAGTATCCAGTCGTAAGGAATTTAGAAATATATCCTTGCTAATTTATCTAATACATCCCATGGTCATAATTATGATCCGTGGAGGGGCAAAATTTTTAGGGATGAAGGCGATTTTAGTTGATAACAGTATAATTCATTATATCTTAGTAACATTGTGTTCAGGGATTATTGCAGTGATTATAGCTTATTATATGGATAAGAAAAAAGACTCTTATCCTAAGAATAGTAAAAATAAAAACAGCAAAAAAACTTGCCGTTCCTGGATAGAAATTAATATGGGAAATTTAGAGCATAATGTTAAGGAATTAAAAAGTGTTATGCCAAAAAGGTGTAAATTTATGGCAGTTGTAAAGGCCAATGCCTATGGTCATGGTGCCATAGAGATATCAAGGCATCTAAATAGGATAGGAGTAGATGCTTTTGCCGTTGCTACAATTGATGAAGCTATAGAACTTAGAAAGAACGGGATACAGGGAGAAATATTAATTCTTGGTTATACCGATGTATCTAGGGCTAATGAATTAAATCATTATCATTTAATACAGACAGTGATTGACTATGAGTATGCCTGTATGTTGAATAGCCAGAAAAAATCACTACAGGTACATATAAAGATAGATACGGGTATGCATAGATTGGGCATACCGGTTGAGGATATTGATAAGATATCAAAGGTTTTTCATATGGATATGTTAAAAGTAACTGGTATCTTTACTCACTTATGTGTAGCTGATCAGCTAGATGAAGAAGCTGAAAAATTCACAAAAGAGCAAATTGACAAGTTTTATGGATTGTTAAATAGGTTAGAGCTTAGTGGCATTACTATACCGAAAGTGCATATTCAAAGCAGTTATGGGTTATTGAATTATCCACAGTTAACTTGTGATTATGCCCGTATAGGAATTGCTTTATATGGTTGTTTAAGTACCTGGGAAGATAGGACAAGGATAGGTTTATCACTGCGTCCGGTATTATCCCTAAAATCCAAAATTGCTATTATTAGAAATGTTGAAAAAGGAGAAGGGGTTAGTTATGGAAGAGATATACATGTCACAAGGGATAGTCGCATTGCCGTACTTCCCTTAGGATATGCAGATGGTCTGCCCAGAAATCTTTCAGACGGGACCGGTAGTGTACTAATCCATGGTACTAAAGTTCCAATTGTCGGTAGAATTTGCATGGACCAGCTATTGATTGATGTAACAGATATGCCTAAGGTCAAAACAGGGGATATTGCTACCTTAATTGGTATAGACGGTAAGGAAGAAATACTGGCTGCAAATTTGGCAAAAAAGGCAGGTACTATAACAAATGAATTATTAAGCAGGCTAGGAGGGCGAATTGAGAGGGTGTATTTAAAATAGATTAGATGCACAAAAGATGTCCTAAGCAAAAAAATGGAGCATATCAGTGATATGCTCCATTTTTTTTATTGTAGATAAATAAGAATCTCTAATTCAAGTTCTTATATTTAAATATAAAATCATACCTATAAATATATCATAATAATAAGGAAGTTGTTTATTGAAAAAAATAAACTTAGTTTATCAAATAGGCTTAGGTGGTATATTAACATCAATTACAGTAATATTACAGTCAGCACCGGTATTTTTACCTATCATTGGCTTAATACTTAGCCCTTTTAGTACCCTGCCTGTAGCTTTGGCAGCCTTAATAAATGTTTATCTTGGCCTAGGGGTTTTTACATCTTCCTTATTTATTCTATTAATAGTAAGTATACAGGAAGGGGCAATATTTCTATTTGCCACAGGTATTCTTGGAATTGTACTTGGTAGTCTGCTTTTTAGAAAGGGAATACTTATTACAATTCTAGCCTCTAGTTTAACATTATCAATAGGTATGATTTTACTAACTTTAATAGTTGCCATCCCTGGGTTTGTATATATGGTGACTTGTTTTGCATTTATATTTATTATAATTATATACCTTATGTTTTCCTTGGCATATGTAAGTATATGGACCATATGCTTTAGACGATTAGCAAATTATTTATTTAAAATAAATATATTTGGGAAGTTTTATAATTAAAAATCCTTTTATTTGCCATATACAAGTTTTAAAACTCCGCTTGCTTCTACCCCTTTAATTATTAAAAAGAATAAAAAGGTTTCAAAGGGTAGCATAATCAATTCTTTAAGAGCCCTAGGGGGAAGCAGTTGTAAAAATGTCATTCCGGTTAAATGGGTAAGCCAGTAACTTCCCAGAATAAAACTTACAATAATCATCTGCACTATATTGGCGGCAAGGATACGAGTTATGCTAACGGGTTTTTTGTATAGAAAAATTCCGTATATAATACCGCTTATTAATGCGTTAAATGTAAACCCGGGATGAAAAGTACCGGTAGGCTTAACTATAAAATTAAGTATATCCATAGCTGCACCAAAAAGGCCGCCTACCAAAGGGCCAAACAGAAAGTATACTAATCGGCTGGGGAGAAAAGAAAAGAATCCAATCTTGAGAAACTTTGTTACCATCACCGTTGTAAAGCTGTTCAATACAATAGAAATTGCTCCAAACATAGCTGTAATGGTGATGCATTTAACACTTTTTAGTTCTTTTGAAGAGTCCTTAAATGATTTTAAAATTTTACGCAAAAAAATTACCTCCTTTGCAATTGTCCCACTACAAAAAGAGATAATATCAAATAAAAATATTTGATTATGTTATCTAAATGTAGCAGCGGGATGCGAACTATGTACCGCAAGTTTCCTTTTCGTCCGGCTGACAACTCCCCGTTCAACCGGCACTTAACGCACATAATCCTACTCTGCTTGTTCTATTTTATTGAGTATGATAAGGATAACATATATTTTTAAATTTTGCAAATAGTTTTTTGATATAAAATAATGTAAATATATGAGATATGATGGTATGCAGATAATATTAATTATGATAGTATAAAAGATAAGGCAAAACAATATGGGTAAAAAGGATGTGTGTAAAATGTCAATTATATATATAAACTATGGTACTAAGCTGCAAGAGATTACATATGAAATAATGAAAGAAGCTAATATTAAAGCCGGTTTAAATTCCGATATGACAATTGGTATTAAGCCAAATCTGGTGGTGTCACGGCCGGCTAAGGAGGGGGCTACAAGCCATCCGGAAATTGTTGAGGGGATAATACAATATCTTCAGGAAGCAGGAATTAAAAACATTATAATTCTTGAGGGCTCCTGGATAGGTGATAGTACACAGAAAGCGTTTGAAAATTGCGGTTATTCTGCCCTTGCCAAAAAATATAAGGTAAAACTTGTAGACACCAAACATGATAATGCCATAAGAAAAGAGAGTAAAGGCATACAGCTAAATGTATGTGAAAGTGCCCTAGCGGTTGACTATCTAATTAATGTCCCTGTTCTTAAAGGCCACTGTCAGACAGGCCTAACTTGCTGCCTTAAGAACTTAAAAGGATGTATTCCCGACAGTGAAAAAAGAAGGTTTCATACCTTGGGACTGCATACGCCTATTGCGGCTCTAAATGCCATTCTTCGTCCCTCCTTGCATATAGTAGATTCAATATGTGGGGATTTATCCTTTGAGGAGGGGGGGAATCCTGTGGTGGCAAACCGTATTATGCTTGGTTTTGATCCGGTACTATTAGATTCTTACGGAGCACAACTTATAGGATATGATCCGGATGAAATAGTTCATCTGCGTATTGCAAAGGAATATGGTTTAGGAAATTATATTTCAGATGAAACAAATATTATAGAATTGAATAGCCAAAATCGCCCCCTTGTAAATATTAAAGCCAACCCTATAGGTAGCCTTTTAAGTAAATATATAGAAGAGGACAGTGCCTGTTCCGCTTGCTATGCCTCCCTTATATATGCCCTGGATAAGCTTGATAGGTATAAAGGAGACAGGATAAAAATAGGACAAGGTTTTAAAGGAAAAAAAATAAAAGGACTTGGAGTAGGACAGTGTACATCAGGATGTGAGCAATATGTTAAAGGCTGTCCACCAAAGGCAAGTGATATTATTAAAATTCTTGAAAATCTTTGATTTTCATTAATTATTACTTTCATCAGGTAAGTTTACTAATTGCCTAATAAGCGGTAAATATGCCTTTTGAATTACATGGAACAAATGTATGTACCTGTCCAGCTTTTACTTCGTGAATACATAGGCAAATATCGCCTTGATGAGATACTTGAAAATAGAGATCAAATAGCGGATTATGTATATAATCCTTAACACTGCAAAGCTAATGGATGAGAATCAGACTCTGTATAAATTAAAGGAACTTGAATATATTGAAAAGATATGTGAAAATGTTGGTAATATTACAGTCGGTGGCGGAACGGATTTACTGTCACAGCTAACTAAAATAATAAAAGGAGAATCATAATGATAGAAATAAAGGGAAGTGTATCATCTGCAAAGGTGTTCACTGATACCATTGAGGAAGGTGCCATAGCACAGATTAAACAACTGTGCGATATGGAATATACAAAAGGCTCAAAAATACGGATTATGCCTGACGTTCATGAGGGGGCAGGCTGTACCATCGGAACTACAATGACTATATCAGATAAGGTAGTACCAAATCTGGTTGGAGTAGATATAGGCTGCGGCATGGAGACTATTCTAATTACTAATAAGCATATAGAACTGCAAAAACTTGATAAATTAATATATTCAAAAATACCCTCCGGAAGGAATATTCGAGAAAAGCCCCATAAATACAATGATGAGATTGACTTAAGCCTTCTTCGCTGCTATAAAAAAGTTAATGTCCATAGGGCAATTCATTCAATAGGTACACTAGGAGGGGGTAATCATTTTATAGAAGCTAATAAGGATGAGGAAGGAAATATATATATTGTAATTCATTCCGGAAGCCGTCACTTGGGCAATGAAGTGGCAAAGTATTATCAAGATATGGGATATAAACGTCTGAATGGAAATGATAAAAAAGCCCTTGAAGAATTAATAGCTGAATATAAGCAAAGTGGCAGGGAAAAAGAATTACAGTCAGCAATAGACAATTTAAAAAAGCAGGAACTTACAAATATCCCTTATTCTCTTGCCTATGTCAGTGATGATTTGTTTGAAGATTATATTCATGATATGCAGATTATACAGCGCTTTGCCAGTTTAAATCGTAAGGCTATGGCCGATGAGATTATCCGTGGAATGAAGTTAGATCCTATAGAACAATTTACCACCATACATAACTATATAGATACTGAAGATATGATATTACGAAAAGGGGCAGTATCTGCCAAGCTTGGTGAAAAAATACTTATACCCATTAATATGAGGGACGGAAGCTTAATTTGTGTAGGAAAAGGTAATGAAGACTGGAACTATTCAGCTCCCCATGGTGCAGGCAGATTAATGAGCCGAATCGAGGCGAAAAACACCTTTACTCTTTCAGAGTTTAAAGAGCAAATGAAGGATATTTATACCACTTCGGTAAGTAATGATACCCTGGATGAATGTCCCATGGCCTATAAAGATATGACTGATATACTTAATAATATTGAACACACTGCAGAGGTAATTAAAATCATAAAACCCATTTATAATTTTAAGGCAAGTGAATAAAAATATTATATAAAAGTAAAAGGGGCTGTGGCACTATTTTAATAAGTGCCAAGCCCCGATTTAAATATTTTATAGAAACAATATAATATAAAGAAGTACAAATATTTTATTACAATTCTTCCGCTAGCCCTAGGACTGCTATACCGGTCATTACAATTATAATTAAAATATAATGCTGCTTACTTAATTTTTCCTTTAAGAATATTCTTGAAAGAATAACCGATACTATACTGTAAGAGGCGATAAGGGGCGCCGCTATAACTGCATTATTGGACATGGCATATACATAGAAAAATTGTCCTGCAGTTTCAAATATAGCTGCAGATGCTCTTACCGGCTCCTTTAATACATTGAACTTTTGCTTTTTAATAGCTATAAGATAAATTAAAGAGAAAATAGCATATAAAAGCCAGGTAAATTCATATGCTAAAAGGGCAGCTTCTTCACTAATTAAGCTAAGTTCGTCAAGATAAATTCCGTCCGCCGCAGTTCCTATGGCATCAAGTATAGCATATAGGATAGGGAAGGTTATGGCTAGGACTCCTATTTTATATTTAGGATCAACCGATACATTCTCTGCCTTAAGAGCGGCAGTCTGTAATTTTTTCTCTAAAACTGCTAGGCCTACAACTCCGCCGGTAATTAATACAATACCTAATATATTAAGTGCTCCCAATTGTTGAGGGAAAATTAAAATCAATGCAATAGCAGTTATGGCTCCTGAAGAATTTTGAACCGGTGATGATATAGAAAGTTCTATATAACGCAGTCCCCAGTATCCCACCAGCATAGATAAGATATAGAAAAAGGATACGGGCAAATATTTCACCATATCAAAAGGATCAAAGCTTATACCTTTTGTCAGCATGTATATAACACCATGAATACCCATTACAATACCAACCATAATTCCAATCTTAACATGACTATACTTGTCATTGCTGTCGGATCCTTTTTTATAGAATAGATCAGCAGTGCCCCAAGAAAGAGTAGTTAAAACCGCAAATAAAAACCACATATGATGTCTCCTTCAAATAATTATAGTTATTTGCTTAAGTCAATAGGACTTGTTTAACAAACGGTATTATTATAAATGAAAATTTGCTAATAGTCCATACAAAAATTAAATAAGTATAAAAAAATAAAAAAAGTATAAAAAAAAGGAGTCTTTTTATAAAAGAGCTCCTTTTCACATAAATATAGGTAGATATAAAAGTTAGGTGGATTATTTATATTAAGTGTGCATTAAGCAGACTTTACTTTAGCATAGTTTGCAGAAACTTCATCCCAGTTTAGGACTTCAAAGAAGGCACCAATATAATCACCACGAAGATTCTTGTATTTCAAATAGTAGGCATGTTCCCAAACATCTATACCAAGAATCGGAATCCACTTGCCACTACTTTCTATAATAGGATTATCCTGATTAGGACTAGAAGATACTTGAAGTTCTCCATTCTTATCAGCAGATAACCATGCCCAGCCGGAACCAAATCTAGAAAGGGCAGTAGCAGTAAGTTTTTCCTTTAAAGAGTCAAAACTACCGAAGTTCTTTTCAATCTGCTTTGCTAATTCACCCTGTGGTTCTTTGCTTCCCCCGGGCTTTAAAGTAGCAAAGTATAAGTTGTGGTTATAAAAACCACCACCGTTGTTTCTTACGGAATTTCTTAAGGCTTCATCTGAAATATCAGAAAGATTTTTAAAAATATCCTCTATGGATGAATCTTTCAGATTAGGCAATTTCTCAATGGCCCCATTAAGGTTATTAGTATAGGCGGCGTGATGCTTAGAATAATGGGTATTCATAGTCAGCTCATCAATATAAGGCTCCAGTGCATTAAAATTATAATTAAGTTCGATTTGTTTAAACATATTAAAATCCTCCTTTATAAATAATTGTTTTTAAATAATAGAAATAACATGAATTTCTTTTATAATAAAAATGTCTTTATCAAATTGTATGCAATATAATTGTAAACATATTATTGCACACAATTAAATATAATGCAAGTAAATATAATTGATTTTATAAAATTTTTATAATTTCTATAAATTAGTATGTCAGAGGATGTTTTAATCAGATAAAAATTAGAAAAACAGATAAAGAAAACTGACACAAAATTTATAAAATAAAAGGGTTACCGTGATTTTCACAGTAACCCTAAATGACTTTTATGTGACAGTCTTATATAAGTATATTTTATTCTTCGATTAAAGTTCCTAGGCCCAATGCCGAATTAACAGGAAGGGAGAAACAGATTCCTTTACCGGGAGTATTAATACCTACTTCATGGGAAATGCTCTCCATTATTTTATGATGGGATTCACGGGGAGCCAGTATCAATATAATATCTTTCTCCGGTTGTATAGTTATACCAAGGAATTTTACAGCTTCTTCTGTAGCCAATCCTCTGCCGTGGAGTAAGGTACCTCCGGTGGCGCCGGCTGAATTTGCAGCTTCCATGACTTGGTCAAAACTTCCCTTATTAACAATCGTTATTATTAAATTATATGGATGTGCAGACATTATTATCTCCTCCTGTTCTAATGTATGATCCATCTTAATCTTACTGCATATTTGGGTTATATAACTACTTGCACTTCCTATTGGGATGGTAAATGTTATACCGGTTCCCGGTTTGTTAAATTCAATCTTATTATGCAGTGTATTTAAAATATGATTAGATAAAGGCCTAGGCTGAACACTTATAGATATGGCTTTTTTGGGGCTACCAAAGCCTAGTATTTCATAAACTTCTGACTGTGCCATACCAATACCATGGGTAAGAAAGTGTATGGGCGGATGAAGTTTTTTGAAATAATCACTTAATTTATGTTCTAAACTACTGTCAACAATAGTAATCATAACCTCCAAACATGCATCGGATTTAATAGCCATCTTTATACCTCCGCTTCAATGTTTTTAGTATGGGCATCATCTTTTGTGCTATTATACCTGTTAATATCATTTACGTCTACTCTTTCTTCAACATTATCAGAAGATACATCTTCTTCTATATCTTCGTCATCATAGTATATTATATTATCATCTCCTACAGGAAGGGGATTTTGATTTTGAATTTTTCTTAATTTTATAACATAAGTTAATCCGAATAACTGTAAGGTTATTACCGGAGTCATGGCAATGAGTGCAACAATACCAAAGGCATCCGAATATATATTACCCCCTAAAGCCTCAGAGGCGCCGATAGCAAAAGGTAATAAAAAGGTGGCGGCCAGAGGACCGGATGCTACGGCACCGGAATCAAAGGCAATAGATGTAAATAAGGGGGGAACAATAAAGGTCAAAATCAGTGCAATAAGGTATCCGGGAATAACAAAATATAGTATAGATATTCCGGTTATGACCCTTATCATGGATAAGGCAACTGATACACCTACACCTAATGAAAGACCAAGACCCATGGCCTTTGCTGAGATGGATCCTTCTGTTACCTCTTCAACTTGTTCCTTAAGTACAAAAACTGCCGGTTCTGCAGCTACTACAAAGTAGCCCATAATTAGTCCAATCAAAACTAAAACCCATGTAGGTATGTTTTGTACTAAAGTATTACCTAACAGATAGCCTGCAGGCATAAAACCAATATTAACACTTAGAAGAAAAAGTACAAGTCCCACAAATGTATAGATAGTACCTATAGTTATTCTAAGTATATTTTTTTTACTTAGATGTAATTTGGTAACCTGATAGATAGAAAATAGCAACAGCATAGGAAATAGAGCTAAAGCAACTTGTCTCATATATTCAGGTATGTTTATTAGAAATAGTCTAATGATATTTGAAATAGAATTTATTTCAGGTAATGTTAAGGCACTTCCACCGGTAGGATTAAAAAACATACCTAAAATCATAACTGTAATAATAGGTCCTATAAGGCATAGGGATATTAGTCCGAAGCTGTCTTCCTCAGATGTCTTATCGCCACGAACTGATGCTAAGCCGAGCCCTAGGGCCATTATAAAGGGAACCATAATAGGTCCGGTTGTAACAGCACCGGATTCAAAAGCTATGGATAGAAAGTTCTTCTCGGTAAAAGCAGATAATATGAAGGCTATAGCATAACATGCCATAAGTATATAGGATAGTTTTATCTGAAATAATATACGAAGGAATGCCAATATAAGAGCTAATCCGACTCCCAGGGCTACAGCCATAATGATAAAAGCATCAGGGACGCCGTTAATCTGGCCTGCCAATACAAATAGATCCGGTTCTGCAACCGTAACAAAAACTCCAATTAAAAATGTTAGAAAGATAATAAATATAAGATTTTTACTTTTAACAAGAGCGGCACCTATATTTTCTCCTATAGGCATTAAGGAGATATCGACTCCTAAGTTAAATAATGCAATACCCAATATCATAACAAAAGCACTTATTAAAAAGAGCATCATATTATACAAAGACATGGGAGCTACAGTAAAGTTTAGTATTGCTACAATAATTATAATTGGAAGGACTGATAAAGCTGCTTCCTTAAACTTTGATAGTAATAATTTTTTCATGTGTCACCTCGCAGATTTTTTTAGTAGCATCTTTAGCCACAACGGGGTGTTGTAAATAGCTATAGAAAATTATGCATACATAATCTATTATACTAAATTTAGAAAAGCAATTCAACATAAAGCACAACATGCAAATGTTAAAAAAGTATAAATAGTATGAACATTTGCAAAATTAATAAGGTAAGAAAGGATATTGGATTTCCAATATCCTTTCTTAGTATAAAGAATAAGTTTACTGTATATTCCCCACATTGTAAATTAAATGATGCAACTTATTATAAATAAATGATCTTTTATTTTATTCAGTTACATAAACAGTGCATCGTACCTTAGTTCCATCTTCTTTAACATAGATATAAGCCCTGCCTTTTTTTACCCCTGTAACTTGGCCTAGACAATTTACGGTTGCAACATTTGGGTTACTGCTAGACCATTCCGGATAATTGCCGGAGGAAACATAGGCACTTAAGAGCTTAGTTTCCCCGGTTTTTATGCTTATCTCAGATGCACTAAGTTTAATTTGAGGTTTTTTAACTATAACTTCACAGGTTTGAGAAACACCATCAACAGTAGCTGTTATAATGGCAGTTCCGTTTTTAATTGCCGTAACCGTACCGTCTGGGTTTATGATTGCCACGGTTTTTTTATTGGACTTCCAACTAGGATCTACTCCCGATGATACCTTGGCAATTAATTTTTCACTTTGCCCCCGGTATAAGGTAATTTTCTTCTTATTCAAGGTCACTGTGGGATGTTTGACTTTGACCTTACAGCTTGCCCTACTGCCATCGGCAGTAACAGTTATGGTAGTTTCCCCGGGTTTTAAACCCAGTACATTCCCTTGGTCGTCAACCGTGGCTACGCTTTTTCGGCTACTTTTCCAAGTAACTGAGGATTTGTTAGAGGTGGTTGCAGACAGGGTATAGCTTTCACCCCGTTCTATAGAGATGGAAGATTGGCTGATTGTAATTGTGGTTTTCTTAACCGTTACTTTGCAGGAGGCTTCTGCATTATTAATTTTAGCTGTAATTGTAGCTGTACCGGCTTTTTTTGCAGTAACTTTTCCATAGGAATTGACAGAAGCAATGCTAGAACTACTGCTCGACCATTTTGGTTTTTTCCCATTGGAAGTAAGAGCAATAATATAAAACTCATCGCCGATATTTACGGTTTTTTTATATCTTGATAAAAGGACAAAGGAGAGAGAGTTAGAAGCTTCCACATATCTTATGTTTGAGAAACTAAGAAAAATGAGTAAAAAAGATAAAAAAACAGAAATTAAGATTTTTTTAGATCTAGTCATTAGCATCCTCCATTCTATATGAATGTGAGGAAAATATAATAACAGTAAACTCTACCATATATTAACAGTTATTAATTCGAATGTAAATATATATATTTATAATGACAAGAAAATTGTAGATTGGCACAAATATTATTAAAAACTTTGTTAATTAGTAAATTGATTTTCTTATTATTTCTAGAAAAACAATAATTTTGTATAAAACTTGTATGATTTGTTGAAAAATAATAGAAAATGAAATATAATATGATTAATTTATACAGATGCTGGGAGTAATTCTATGAATAAAGATAAAATTAAAAAGACTATTTTATATATTTCAGTTATTATTGCCTTAGTCTTATTTTTTTTCATTTATAAGAATAGTAGTAATGAAGTTTTATCTAATCCCTATGATATAGATATAAAAGAAAATAAAAGCCTTTATCTTAATTATAATCCCGGAGAAGTAACTGATGTATATATAAATGTATTTCCCACTAAAAATAAAGAAGGAAATTTATATGATTTTTCTTCCTTTGATATTACTGCTAATTGGGATAAAGAAAATAATCCTAAGTTAGATGCAAATGTGCAATTTGTAACAAGTAATAAAGAAGCTAATCTATATCAAATGAGATCTCCCAATGCAAGCATAAGAGTCAGGGGTAATCGTGGTTCAGCTTTAAAGTCTTATAGGATAAAGCTTATAGATGGTGCTTATTGGGGACAATCTGTATTTAATATTAATAAGAATCTTAGGGATCCCAGCAGAATAGCCAATAAACTGGCCCATGATCTGATAAAAGATATAGACCATATATACGGCTTTCGTACCAACTTTCTCAGAGTCTATATAAGGGACGATAAACAAGAGGGTGATTTTGTACCCTATGGTTTATATACCCATATAGAACAGCCAAATAAGGCATACTTAAAAGCTAGGGGATTGGATGTTGCCGGCAGTATATATAGAGCTGAGAATTTTGATTTTCAACTTACTAAGGAACTTAAGAATGTGGATGATCCTCTGTATAATAAGGAGGCTTTTGAGACAGTTCTTAGTATACGGGAAGGTAAGGAGCATTCTAAACTTATTAAGATGCTAAAGGATATTAATGATGAAAATAAGGAGTTTAATCAGTTATTCCACAGCTATTTTCATGAAGAAAATTATCTGACCTGGTTGTCAATTAATATACTTTTGGGGAATGTGGATGCCATGTCTTGTGGCTTTTTACTATATAACCCCAGTGATTCATCGATGTGGTACCTTCTTCCTTGGGATTTTGATGGAATCTTTTTATGGATGGAAGAAGATGAGGATATGCCAAGTATACTGGATAAGTTGAGGGATGTGAATCTACATAGAAGATACTTAGAACAGGAAGGAAACTTAAGAAAACTTCATGATAAAATTGAAGAACTAATATCTGAATCTTTTTCACCTAATAAAATCAAGGCTCTGAAAAAAACATATAAGCCTATATTATTAGAAATGATGAATAAGTATCCGGATAATCTTCTGTTAAATATACCCATGGTTGAATATATGGCTTATATAGATCAGATTGATGAAAAAATTTATAGGAACTATCAGGAGTTTTTAAAGTGGTATGAAGTTTATTCATATAAATAATTAATAGGAGATAGTCTATGGAATATTTAGGACATAAGCTTAGGCATGAATACAAATTCTATATAAATACCTTTCTGTATCATAAGCTAAGAAAACGATTAAGCCATGTTCTTCAAAAAGATCCTAATATGAAGGATAATGAGGGGTATCTAATATCCAGCATTTATTTTGATGATATGTATCAGTCTGCTATGAATGATAAGTTAAATGGTACAAGGTTTAGGAAAAAATATAGAATTAGATTATATGACCGTAATGACAGGATTATAAAACTGGAATGTAAAAGTAAGTATAATCATTACATATCAAAGGAATGGGCACCCTTAACTAGAGAGGAATATGACAGTATTTTAAATGGAGACTATGAATTTTTAATATCTAGGAAGGAGGAAGTATGTAGAAATCTATATGCTGCCCATAAGACAAAAGTCCTTAGGCCTGTAACAGTAGTAGAGTATCAAAGGGAGGCATATGTTCATGAATATGGAAATGTAAGAATAACCTTTGATAAGAATATATCAGCATCAATCGGCTCTTTAGATATCTTTGATCCTGATTATGAGCTAGTTGGTGTTAATTTACAGAATATGATGGTTTTAGAAGTGAAATATGATGATTATATCCCCAGTCATATATGGAAATTAATTCAGGGGGGTACCATGATACAATGCGCCATATCTAAATATGTAATGTGCAGAGATCTTAATAGAAAGGTGAGAATATTATGATAAAATTTTCTGATATATTTAAAAAAAGCTTTATTAATGACGCTTCCATGGATTTAAATTTTGCCGGTATTATTTTAGCCCTGTTGTCAGCTTATATCTGTGGTATGATAATTTATTTTATCTACAAACATTTTTATAAAGGAGTTTTGTATAGCCATAATTTTAATGTATTACTGGTACTACTAAGTATGGTTACAGCCTTTATTGTATTAACTATCAGCTCCAATATTGTACTTTCCTTAGGTATGGTCGGTGCATTATCAATCGTAAGATTCCGTACTGCAATAAAGGATCCTTTGGATTTGGGATTTATGTTTTTTGCAATCTCTATAGGTATAACTTGCGGAGCCGGTTTATATCTTTTATCCTTTGTGTCTACAATTATAATTTCTTTAGTATATATATTCCTGGTAAAAGTAAAGACCCCTGTTCATGTATACTTACTTATTGTAAAACATAATAAGAAAGCTGGCGAAGAAGTAGATAAAATATTGTCTGGTATGAAATATGCTTTAAAAAATAAAACCATATATAAGGATAATATAGAATTAACTATTGAAATGAAATTAAAAGCAAATGATACAGGATTTGTATCCGAATTATCGGAACTTGAAGGAGTACATAGTGCAGCTTTAATAGATTATACAGGAGATTACGGAGAGTAGAATAAAAGCTGTCTCAAAATGATAAGAAATTTTTCAAAATCATATTGAGACAGCTCCTATAAACTAAAAACTTTAGGAAAATTTATTTATGTAAATAATCCTAAACTTGGCGTTTTCTTATGGCATCTGATGGGGCAATTCCACGATGCTTTTTAAATATTCTACTAAAATAAAACACGTCTGAAAATCCACAGGCATCGGCAACTTCGTGGATTTTATATTCACCGCTATAAAGCATTTCTTCTGCTTTATTCATACGAATTAAGGTTAAGAAAGTTCTAAATGTCATCCCGGTTTCCTGTTTAAATAAGTTGCCAAAATACATTTTGCTTAAGTTAACCATATCCGCCATTTGTTGTACGGTTAAAGGTTTATGATAATGATTAGACATATGCTGCAGTACTTTTTTTATTCTGGCATCCATAATACTGGTGTCTTTCTGGTATATTATAATTTGAAAGAAACGTTGCAGTATCATAAGAAATAATCCTCTGGCTCTTAATTTATAACCGGGATCTTTAAGGTTCCATACAGTGTTTAAACTACTATATAAAGAAAGTATATCCGTATGCAATCCAATATTACATATAAGAGGAAGTGGGAGAGTGATATCTTCTCCATCAATATTACGTATTTGGCCATTAATAGAGTAACACTCCATTAAAGAATCAGGGTTAGATATGGCTGAACGTTTACTATCATAGGGGATGCAAAGCAGATCTCCTGATGAAACAGTATACTTTGTACCATTAATTATATATTCAGCTTTTCCATTAACCACATAAGTAATATCAACAAAATCTGTAACAAACTCCTCTATTTCCCAACCGGGTGTACATTTTCTATGATTATAGTAATCAACTGTTACTACTATATTGTCTAAATACTCAAAATCATTCATTTTATTCCTCTTCCTAAAATATATAATAGTTTACAAATTATACGAAAAATCTAATATTATATTGTTTATATTTTAGTTTATATGAATTGAAGATTGGTGTCAATTAATTAAAAATTAAAATATTATGTTAAGTTACCCATAGTTTTTACATGTTTTCAATAGTTTACCCATGTTTTTTTCTATGTTTTGTTGTTATAATGTTTTAAAATTAGTTGTAGTACTGATTGCGCTTTTATAAAACTTGTATATTTAGTTTATTGATTTTATTTTTTTTTTGTTTTATAATATGCAAAGAGTGCTAATACTAATAATATAACATAACACAAATTTTAGCTAAAAAGTACAAGGGGGATTAATATGAGACAAAAACGATCCACGCGTAAAGTATTACAATATTTAAAAAAGACGTGGACCCTTTATTTGATGATGGTTATACCCGTGACATTTGCTATAGTGTTTCGTTATTTACCGATGACAAACATCTCTATGGCATTTAAGGACTACAATATGTTCAAGGGAGTTTGGGACTCACCTTGGTCAGATCCTATTTTTAAGTGGTTTCAAAAGGCTTTTAATACTAAAGACTTTTGGTATGCTCTTCGTAATACTATAATGTTAAACGGATTGGACTTAATATTTGGTTTTCCGTTACCTATTATTCTGTCACTGCTTTTAAATGAGTTGGCTTACAAACGGTACAAAAAATTTACCCAGACAATTGTTTATCTACCACACTTTTTATCTTGGATTATTATCAGTGGTATTGCTAAGCAATTATTGGCTCCACGTACTGGTGTTGTAAATATTTTCTTAGGAAAGATGGGCGTAGGTTCTATTGATTTTCTACAGACTAGTGGTTTGTATGTAGCAACCTATATTGCCTTAGGTCTATGGAAGGAAATGGGTTGGAATACAATTATTTATCTTGCTGCGATTACGGGTATTAACCCTGAATTATATGAAGCGGCCGAAGTTGACGGAGCATCTCGTTTAAGGAAAATTTGGCATGTTACTTTACCGGGAATACGTTCTACTATTGTGGTCTTGTTGATTATGAATATGGGTCGTATCTTAGGTAGTGAATTTGACCGTCCTTTTGCTTTGCAAAATGACTTAGTTATGAATGTAGCTGACGTCTTAGGTACCTATGTTTATCGTGTAGGTATTAGGGGATTCCAGTTCTCCCTTACGGCAGCAGTTGGATTGTTCCAATCAGTAGTATGCGTCATTTTCCTATTTGCAGCTAATTCAATCGCCAAACGTTTCGGCGAACGTGGAATATGGTAAGGGGGTAATTGACGAAATGGTTAAATCTAGAAAAAGAAAAATGGAAGATCTAATAATTGCGGCATTATGTTTTGTATTTATTTTACTGTGCTTAATGCCAATGGTAAACATTTTGGCTAGATCTTTAAGCTCTTCCCAAGCTATGATTAATAACAGAGTTTCATTTTGGCCGGTTGAGTTTACTTTTGAATCATATCATTATGTTTTGAAAGATAAGGCATTTGTCCGTTCTTTATGGTGGACAGCCCTTTTAACACTGATATGTACAGTAGTTTCACTTATTATAACAATTTTGGCTGCCTATCCTTTAATATATGATAATCTTAAAGGTAGAAAATTTTACAATGGTATGATGCTTTTGACAATGTATTTTAGTGCAGGAACCATACCAAACTATTTATTAATGAAGCAGCTGAATTTACTTGATAATCCGCTGGTGTTGATTATTCCTAACTGTCTGTCTATATTTAATATGATTATACTAAAAAGCTTTTTCTTTGGTATTCCTGAAAGCTTACGTGAATCAGCACAGTTAGACGGAGCCGGACCCTTTAATATACTACTAAAGATTTATCTGCCTTTGTCTAAGCCGGTTCTAGCCACATTGGCCTTGTTCTATGCGGTGGGCAGATGGAATGGTTTCTCCGATGCCTTGATGTATATAACTAAGGCAAAATATGCACCTATTCAATTGAAGCTATATCAGATTATTAATAATAGATCTTCAATTGAGACTTCTCAGCAGGAAGGTTTTGCTGCACCGGTTGCAAGTGAAGGATTAAAGGCAGCTTCCGTTATGTTTGCGACAGTTCCTATATTGCTGGTTTATCCTTGGCTGCAACGTTATTTTATTTCCGGTGTAACTCTTGGAGCAATTAAGGAATAGTTATAAAAGCTTATTTAAGTTTTGTTAGATTTCAACGATAAGCTTAGCTTACGTTGTTATTTATAAAAAAATATAAATAGGAGGATGTAACATGAAAAAGAAATTGTTGTCAATCTTGCTTATATGCACTTTGATTGTCAGCGTCTTAGGGGGATGTGGTACTAAAAGTGATAACAAAGACGGTGGCAACGACAAAACAGAGCCTACAAAGGCACCTGTAGAGTCAGGTGATGATAAGCCTGAGTATGCTGAAATCACAGTTGAAATCTTCGATCGTGGTACTGACGGCGGTAAGACTGACCCAGCTAATAACTTTTATACCGATTGGATAAAAGAAAAAGTTAAAGAAGAGCTTAATATTGGGGTAACTTTCGTTCCGGTATCCCGTTGGGAAGAAACAGAGCAGCTTAATAACTTAATGGCTGCAAATACTGCTCCTGATGTATGTCTAACATACAGCGGTGACTTAATTGCTAACTATCGTGATTTAGGTGGTCTTGCAGATTTGGCTCCATATATTGATAGTCATCTGCCTGATCTGAAGGCATTCCTTGGTCCCGACCCTGCAGTACCTGGTCATGATCTGATTTATCGTAACATGGACACAGAGACCGGTGCAGTATACTCCATTCCTGCACGTCGTATGAATGTTGCTCAGATTGGAACATTCATTCGTAAAGACTGGCTTGATAAGCTAGGCCTACCTCTACCTACTACTACTGAGGAATTCTATGAAGCTTTAGTTGCATTTAAAGAGCAAGATCCCGGTGGTGTTGGTAAAGACAAGGTTGTTCCCTTTACTATGACCAGTGATATTCGCTGGAGAGCAGCAACATTAATTGAATCCTTTATAGATCCTAACTTAAGCGATAAGGATCGTTGGATTAATACTGTTGTAGATCGTTATTATCTGCTTCCCGGTTATAAGGAAGGCGTTCGTTTCTTAAATAAGATGTATAATGAAGGCTTAATTGATAACCAATTTGCACTTTATAAAGACGATACAGACAGTGATAACTTGATTAAGATGGGTGTTGCCGGTGCCTTTATTCATAACTGGGATCAACCATACCGTGAAACTCCAGGATTATTAAAAGATCTGCAAGAAAATGTTCCTGAGGCTGAAATTGTTTCAATCGATCCTTTCCAGAACGCAAATGGTGTAACCGAAAAATCTCTTTATGACGTTGCCGGTGTTAACTTCTTTGTTCCTGCTTCCAGTAAGAATGTAGAAGCTGCACTTCGCTACATCAACTGGTTATCCAAGTTTGAGAACCGTTACTTCTTACAGATTGGTGAAGAAGGAGTTACTCATGAGATGGTAGATGGAATTCCTAAGATTATAGCTGCTGAGGGTGAGAAAATCATGAACTCTCAACAAAACATTGACTATACCATCATGATTAACGGTCTTGACGTTGGTGATGAAGAAAAGAATGCAAAAGCACTTGCTTTCTCATATCCTGTTGAACCTGATCTGATTGTTAAGGCGTATGAAGATGCTACACGTAATGGACGTTCTGCAATTGTTATTCCTGTAATATTAAGCGCTGCAGGTCCTTATACTCAGACCTTAATTGATAAGGGTAATGAGCTTATGGCTAAGTCTGTTACTGCTGCTCCTGAAGACTTTGATAAAGTTTGGGATGCAGGTATCGAAGAGTGGCTTGCTAGCGGTGCTCAAGAAATTATCGATGAGCGTGCAGCAAAATACGAAGAGTACGAGGCATCATTAAACAACTAAATAATAGTTTCAAGATATAACAAAAGGCCTGGACACTATGTCCAGGCCTTTTACATTATAAAGTAAATTTTATCTGATAGTAATATATTTTTTGTCCTCAATTTTAGCTACACTTTTATTTTTTGGGAAAATCAGTGTTAATACACCATTCTCAAAGGAGGCTTTAAAATCTTCTTCCTTTAGATTTTCCCCTACATAAAAGCTTCTTCTTAAGCTTCCGCTATAGCGTTCTCTACGAATATATCTGCCTTTTTTGTCACTTTTATCTTTAGACTCCTGCCTAGTGGCACTAATGGTGAGATATCCTTTGTCTAAAGAAGCAGTAATATCCTTTTTATCAAAGCCGGGAAGTTCAACTTCAAGCTGATATTCATCACCTAAATCTTTAACATTAGTATTCATCCAGTTGGATACAGGAAATCTGCCAAAACTTGGAAAGTTAAACATATCATCAAAACCATCAATGAAATCATCAACAAAGTTATTGTTAAAAATACTTGGTAATAACATATTAATTCCTCCTTTAACATAAATGTTATAACATACCTAACTGTTCTATATGAAATATAACACCTAGAATATATCCTGTCAAGCCCTAATATTTTATTTAATAAAAAATTAATAATTAAATAAAACTTAAAGTATACTTAAATTTTCTTATATACACTTGAAAAGAATGCTAAAAATTAGTATAACTGAGATAATATATAATATGAATATAATCCGGGTCATATTATCAAGGAGGCAAAGATTAATGGCCAATTTAACAAATTTAACAAATAATAAATTATTATTTATCGTAAATCCCATAGCAGGAAAGCTCCATGGAAAATACAACTTAAAACAGGTATTGAAATTATTTCAAGACCATGGTTATCAAACTACTGTAATGAAAACTAAGGCTAAAGGGCATGCCACAAATTTAGTACTAGAATATGGCAATAACTTTGATATTATTGTATGTAGCGGTGGAGACGGAACTTTAAATGAAGTTATATCAGGAATAATGAAGCTAGGTAAAGAAATTATCCTAGGCTATATTCCTTCCGGTACAACCAACGATTTTGCCAGTAGTCTTAATATATCGGATCGAATGGAAACAGCGGCTATGACCATAATCAATGGACAGGTTAGAACAGTAGATATAGGTTTATTTGATGATAAGAGATATTTTAGCTATATTGCTTCCTTTGGTGCCTTTACCGGAACATCTTATTCTACACCTCAATCATATAAAAATATAATTGGTCACCTGGCCTATGTACTAGAAGGTATGAAAGACATTCCCAACATAAGACCCTATCATGTAAAAGTAGAAGCCGGCGGACAGGTATATGAAGGTGATTATATATTTGGTGCTGTCAGCAATTCTTTATCTATCGGTGGCCTTTTAAAGTTAGATACTAATAGAGTTGACTTAAATGACGGTTTGTTTGAGATTATCTTGATACAGAATCCCAAAACACCCATTGAGCTTAGCAGATTGCTTATATCAATTAGTAAAAGAGAATATAAGGATAAGTTAATTCAATTTATTAAAGCACCGGAAGCAAAATTTTATATGGAAGAAAGAATTCCCTGGTCTATTGACGGAGAATATGAGCCTGGGGCTAATGAAGTAAGAATACAAAATATTCCAAATGCTATTCATATAATAACTTAAAATATACTTTATTTATGGTTTGTTTGAAATATATAAAACTAAGGTTTATAATAAACTACGAATAAAAAATATATCCAACCCGGTATATAGAGTGTAAAGCCGAGTTGGAATCTATTAAAAATGAATTATTAATCTGAATATTAAGGAAGAGGTTGGGGTCAATTATAAAAATATATTTTATGGATTACTTTTTAGAATTAGAGGAAATGGTTCTTAATTTACTTCGTAATATCTCTACCTGTCTTCTTGCAATATATTTACCCAGTCGGTTATTTTTTTCATTGAATTTACAACCAAAGAGAAAGGAATTAAGATGGGGTAGATGTTCCTTTCGTATTATAACTGCGGTTAAATCTAAAATGACATTTTGATCCTTAATTTTTAGGCGAATCATACGGTTGACATCTAATTCTTCCTTTGTAATAAAGCCAACTCCTGATTCGCTTATATCCTTGACCAATACTGATATTTGAGTTGGGCCAGAGGCGGTATTATAATAGATAGTCATATTTTCACCTATGTACAACCTAAAGGCCTCTCTGCGATTATATGATTTGCCTTCTCCTTCTAAAGTGACTTTATGATAAATTGCACCTTCGTATCTTACTAAATTAATTTTAACGTTTTCCCATAGAAATGCTTTGTTATTTACGATTGCAACTAGGTTCGTTATAAAGTCATTAAAGCCTAATGTCTTGTCATTTACAACAATAGGATTTATTAATATGGAATTTTTATCTAACAATAAAACCATTTCACTATTGAAAGTAAAATTACGTCCGCTAAATCGTACTTCGATATCTATCTTAGTACCAATGGGCATATCTTCAATGGTCATATACTGGTTGGCACCTCCTTAAGGGTAACTAATTTTAGTATATTTTATTATTAAATAAACTTCAACAAGATAATACATAGTTAAGAAAGATTTTATATCTATTTACTGATTATAGAATTACTTACAATATAATTACTTGTAAAGCAAATTAAACATATAAAGGATGTGTATATTATGAAATTTACAAAGATGCAGGGTTGTGGCAATGATTATGTATATGTTGACTGCACAAAAAATCAAGAAATAGAAATTGATAATATCCCCCATGTAGCCAGGCAGGTAAGTGATAGACATTATGGTATAGGTTCAGATGGATTAATTCTTATAAAACCCTCCCAGAAGGCGGATTTTTTTATGGATATGTATAATAATGATGGCTCTCGGGGTAAAATGTGTGGCAATGGGATTCGCTGTGTGGGAAAATATGTATATGACTATTGTTTGACAGATAAAAAACAAGTGAAAATCGAAACCTTAAGTGGAATAAAGACCTTGGACCTTACTATTGACAATGGTAAGGTAAGCCAGGTAACAGTGGACATGGGAAATCCTATTTTTGCACCTGAAAAAATTCCTGTTATATCAGATAAAGAAATCCTGGTGAATGAACCCATTATCATAGGGGGAAAGGAATATAAAATTACATGTCTGTCTATGGGTAACCCCCATGCAGTTGTTTTTGTTGAAAACACAGATGATATTCCCATTGAGACTATAGGACCATTATTCGAAAACCACGAAATGTTTCCTGATAGGGTAAATACGGAATTTATACAGGTTATTAATAGAAATCACATAAAGATGAGGGTATGGGAAAGAGGTTCTGGGGAAACCTTAGCTTGTGGAACAGGAGCTTGTGCTTCTGTGGTAGCCTGTGTATTAAATGGACTTACGGAAGATGAAGTAAAAGTATCCTTACTAGGAGGAGATCTTCATATAAGGTATGATAAAGATAATAACCTAGTATATATGACAGGACCGGCAGTTACAGTGTTTGAAGGAGAGATTCAGTTATAAAATAATAGGCAATTAGTACAAGAATATGATATAGTATATTAGATGATTTTATGGAGGTAATTATTATGATATATCCTGTCAATCTGGAAAAAGGAAATTGTATAGGTGTAACGGCAACATCTGCAGGTTTTGACGGTGAAACAGATTATAGGCGCCTAGATAATGCAATAAGTCATTTTAAGAGGCTGGGATATTATGTTATTACCACCCCTAACGTAAAAACATGCCATAAAGGCCGAAGTGGCCATGGCAAAACTAGAGCTGAGGAATTAATGGAGCTTTATAAGGATCCCAAGGTAAGGGTAATATTTGCTGCCAGTGGGGGAGATTTTCTGGTGGAAATGCTTCCCTATATTGATTTTAACCTTATTTTAGATAATCCAAAATGGATCCAGGGATTTTCAGATACAACAGGTTTAAATTTTACCATAACCACTAATCTTGATATTGCTACCATATATTCTTATAATTTTAGCACTTTTGGCATGGCAAAATGGCATAAATCCCTATCAAATAATATACTTATTTTAGAAGGGAATGATATTTTACAGGAAAGTTTTGATTTATACCAGGACGGATATTATAAAAGAATAACCGGTCTTGAAGAATTTGTGCTGGAAAGAGAAGTACAGTGGAAAAATATCCTTCCCTCAGGGTCAAATGATAATAAGGAAATTCATATAAAAGGCCGACTTTTAGGAGGCTGCCTTGATTGCCTGCTTAATCTGGTCGGTACCAGATTTGATAAAACTAAAGAATTTGTAGAGAAATATAGGGAAGATGGTATATTGTGGTTCTTGGAAAGCTATGATCTTAATAGTGCAGCTTTAATCCGTGGACTTTGGCAGTTAAAAGAAGCCGGTTGGTTTAAAAATGCTGTAGGTTTTATCTTTGGCCGTCCGGCTATGTATGATAATATCTTTGATATATCTTATGAAGAGGCTATAAGCAGTGTATTAGGAGAATTAGGCCTGCCTATAATAATGGAAGCTGATATTGGACATAAACATCCACAATTTACTATGATAAATGGTGCTATTGCAACCGTAAAGGCTTATAATAATAAGGGAAATATTATTTTTGAAAGAAGGTAGCCATATCACATGAAAATAAAACCCTGTTTATCAAGGTTTCAGGATTTTATAACTAGATTATTTAGTTCTATACCTAAAAGAAACCTTTTATTTCCTTTGATATTTTTTTTAGGAAGTCTATTTTATCTTGAAATAATAACCCATTTGTTTATTTATCATTCCATAGACGGGAAGATTATATATCCTATTATATTTGCAATACCAATGGGACTTTTCTTTACTATAATTACGGGGTTTTTTAGCCGAAATGTAAATATTATAATTATGTGGTTAGTTACGGCTATTTCATGTTTGATTTTTTCTTTACAGTTGGTATATTACAGTGTTTTTAAAGTATATTTCTCCTTTCAGACCCTAGGGATGGCACAAAAGGCCATATCAGAGTTTGGAGATGATATAAATAATGCAATTTTGTCTAACTTACTGCCGCTTCTTTTATTAATGTTGCCATTACTTGTTTTGCATTTTATGATTAAAGATATTTTCCTATGTGAAAAAAGGAAGTTTAATGAACAGGGGATTCTTTTTGTGGGTATATGGGCTTGTCATTTTATTGCCTTGCTTTCTCTGCCGGTTTATGGGAAGGCTGACTATACACCCTATGATTTATATCATCACAATAAGGTTCCTGAGCTTACCGGAAGGCAGTTAGGGGTTATTACTTTAACAAGATTTGATTTTGTCGGTCTTTTAAAAGATGATGATCTGGTTTTGGTAGATTCTCATAAAGAAACTATTAATACACCAAAAGAAAAAAAACCGATAATTACAGTAAGTCCAACCCCTATACCAATAGATACAAGTCCTAATATTATGGATATTGATTTTGAGGTATTAGCCAGAAATGAAGAGAATGAAGTGATTCGGACTCTTCATCAATATTTTGCCTCTGTTCAGCCTACCAATAAGAATAAATACACAGGAATGTTTAAGGGCTATAACCTTATTATGATAACTGCAGAGGGCTTCTCTCCTTATGCAGTTCATAAGGATTTAACTCCCACCTTATATAAACTGACAAAAGAGGGCTTTGTTTTTAATAATTTTTATACAGCCCTGTGGCAGACCAGTACCAGTGATGGTGAATATGTTGCCATGACCGGTTTAATACCCATAGGAACTAGGAGTATGTATAATTCTAGGAATAATCTAATGCCCTTTGCCCTAGGTAATCAATTTAATCTCTTAGGTATTGAAAGTAAGGCTTATCATAACCATACCTATACTTACTATGAGAGAAATGAAACCCATCCAAATTTGGGCTATAAATTTAAGGCTAAGGGAAATGGTCTTATACTTGATACTGATGTGTGGCCGGCTTCTGATTGGGAGATGATTAAGTATACAGTTGATGAATATATTAATGAGGAGCCTTTTCATGTTTATTATCTGACTGTAAGCGGACATATGAATTATACATTTGCCGGTAATAGTATGTCATATAAAAATAAAAATTTAGTTAAGGATTTGCCTTATTCTTCAGAGGTTAAAGCATATATCGCCTGTCAGATAGAGCTTGATAGGGCACTTTATGAATTGATAGAAAGATTAACCCATAAGGGTATAATTGATAAAACTGTTATAGCCTTAAGTGCAGACCACTATCCTTACGGCTGGGATAAGGAAAATTTAGATGAGCTGGCAGGCTATGAGCTGGATCCAAATTTTGAGGTGTATAAAAATCACTTTATTTTGTGGAATTCTTCTATGAAAAAGCCGATTGTTGTGGATAAACCGGCTTCAAGCCTTGATATCTTGCCCACTCTTAGTAATCTATTTGGCCTAACCTATGATTCAAGGCTTTTAATGGGGCAGGATATTTTATCTGATGCCGAACCTTTGGTTATATTAGGCAACAGAAGTTTTATAACCGATAAAGTTATGTTTAATTCAAACACAGGTGAAGTGATTAACCTTACCAATCAAGAAATACCCTCGGATTATGTCCGAAATATTAATAATATAATTAAAAACAAATTTAATGTATCAAAAAGCATATTAAATAATGATTATTATCGATATATATTTCCTAATTATCCTGAAGGATTTAATTAAAGAAATTAATGGTTTCTTAAATATAATTAAATATTGAAGCCTAGGGTAGAGTAGAATAAAGTACAAAAGAATAAAACTTACTAAAATATAACGAGGTAAACAAGATGCAGATAAATAAGGATAATATTAAAGACATTGCAGATTTAGCAATGTTATCTTTATCAGAATTTGAAGAGGACAAGCTGATTTCTGATTTAAATCAGCTACTTGAAACAATTGATACAATGAATAATATTAATACTGATAATATTGAACCGATGTCTAATGTAAGTTGCCAGGAGAATGTATTTCGTGATGATTTGGTTTCAAATAAGGATTTAGAATTGCAACTGCTTACTAGGGCACCAAAAAGCAAGGACGGATATTATGTGGTGCCCCAGACAGTAGAATAGACGGAGGTTACTATGAGCGATATAACAAAGATATCAGCACTAGAGTTATCAGGAAAGATAAAGAATAATGAATTATCGGTGATTGAAGTTGTAAATGAACAGCTAAAAGTCATTAAAAAGAGAGAGCCAATATATAATAGTTATATTACTGTTATGGAAGATGAAGCCAGAGAACAAGCCAAATTGGTTCAGGAAAGAATAGATTCAGGGGATTTAATAGATTCTCCCTTGGCCGGAGTGCCTGTGGCAATAAAGGATAATATTTGTACAAAGGGAATAAAAACAACTGCTGCCTCTAAGATGCTTGCTGATTTTGTACCAAGCTATGATGCTACCGTAATAGAAAAACTTAAAAATGCCGGTGCAGTATTAATCGGAAAAGCCAATTTAGATGAATTTGCAATGGGAGGTAATACAGAGACTTCATATTTTGGTATAACAAAAAATCCATGGAATGTAAATCATACTCCCGGAGGATCTAGCGGTGGTTCTGCAGCGGCTGTTGCTGCATATGAAGCCTTTGTTTCCTTAGGGTCTGATACCGGCGGTTCTATAAGGCAGCCGGCCGCATACTGTGGTTTGGTAGGCTTTAAACCCACCTATGGTACTGTATCAAGGTATGGGTTGATACCTTATGCCCCTTCCCTTGATCAGATAGGACCCCTTAGTAGAAATGTTGCAGATGCCGTGGCTCTTTTAGAGGTAATATCTGGTTATGATCCTAAGGATTCCACTTCCGTAAAGCAGGAAAGATATCTTTATAGCCAGGCTTTGATTGATGATATTAAGGGAATGAGAATAGGTGTTCCGAACTTGTATCTAAATAAGAATCTAGAGGCAGATGTCCACAAGAATTTCTTAGAGGCCATAAAAATCTTTGAAGATAAAGGGGCACATATAGAATTTTTTGATATGAAAGAGCTGGAGTATAGCCCACAGGTCTATTATGTTATTGCTTATGCAGAAGGCTGTTCTAATTTGTCAAGATATGATGGGGTAAAGTATGGTTATCGTGCCCAGGAATATGAAAATCTAGAGGACTTGTATAAGAAATCCAGAAGTCAAGCTTTTGGATATGAAGTAAAGCGAAGGATTATGTTGGGAACTTATGTCCTAAGCTCCGATAAATATGAGACATATTTTAATAAGGCAAGAAAGATAAGAAGAATTATAAGTCAAGCCTATGAGGAGGCCTTTAAAAAATATGATATCTTAATCAGCCCCACATCCCCCAATACAGCCCCGCTTCTTAACAGTAACAGTGACAGTTCGGATATTTTAAATACCTCTGTAAATTTAGCAGGGCTTACTGCAGCCTGTATTCCCAGTGGCAGGGACCGGAGAGGACTTCCTATAGGTTTGCAGATTATAGGAAATAAATTTGATGAAAATAAAATAATTAGGGCTGCATATTCATTTGAAAAAACAAAGCCTTATGAGGGACCACAGAATTTAGACTAGGTGTAGTCTTTATAATAACTATAAGGAGTGAGAGTAGGAATGAAACAATATGAAACAATTATAGGATTGGAGGTACATGTGGAACTTTCCACGGCCTCTAAGATATTTTGTGCCTGCTCTACTAAGTTTGGAAGTAAGCCCAATACCAATTGTTGTCCCGTATGTACAGGAATGCCCGGGGCTCTTCCGGTAATAAATAAAAAAGCCGTAGAATATGGACTGGCAGCAGGGCTTGCCCTTAACTGTACTATAACTAAAGAGTGCATGTTCGATAGAAAACATTATTTTTATCCGGATCTTCCCAAGGCCTACCAGATATCTCAATTATATTTTCCTATTGCCAGGGACGGCTATATTACTATTAATACAAGTAAAGGTGATAAGAAGATCGGCATCCATGAACTTCATTTGGAAGAGGATGCCGGTAAACTAGTTCATGACTCTAAGAATAATATAAGCTTAATAGATTTTAATAGGGCAGGAGTTCCTTTAATAGAAATTGTAAGTGAGCCGGATTTAAGCTCGGCAGATGAAGTCCTAGCATATTTAGAAAAACTAAAATTGATTATGATGTATCTGGGCATATCCGATTGTAAGATGCAAGAGGGTTCTTTTCGTGTAGATATTAATATTTCCGTAAGGAAAATAGGAGATAAGAAGCTGGGAACAAGAACAGAGATAAAGAACATGAATTCCTTTAAGGCTATTGCAAGGGCCATTGAGGGGGAGAAAAATAGGCAGATAAAGCTTTTGGAAGAAGGAAAAGCAGTAGTTAGGGAGACTAGGCGCTGGGATGATGAAAAAAATGAAAGCCTAAGGATGAGATCAAAAGAAGAGGCACAGGATTATTGTTATTTTACAGAACCGGATCTTGTCCCTATAAGAATTTCTGATCAATGGATTAGCAAAGCTAGGTCACTTTTACCTGAATTTCGAGATGAAAAAATAATTCGTTATCAGAAGGAATATGGTATCCCTGAATATGATGCCAAGCTTCTTACTGCCTCTAAGAAAATGGCTGATATATTTGAAGCAACCACTATTCTTTGCAAAAAGCCAAAGGAAGTATCTAATTGGCTGATGGTAGAAGGGATGCGGCTTTTAAATGAAAAGGAAATAGAGCCTGACCATATGAATTTTTCCCCGAAAAATTTATCAAAACTAATCATGATGGTTGACAAGGGAAAAATAAACAGAACTGTTGCAAAAGAAGTCTTTGAAAAAGTCTTTTTAGAAGATATAGATCCTTTAGAATATGTAGAGTGTAATAACTTAGGTATAATATCTGATTATGATAATCTTCGTACCATAGTTTTACAGGTTTTTGAAGAAAATCCAAAGTCAGTATCTGATTATAAAAATGGCAAGACTAAGGCAATGGGGTATTTAGTGGGACAAACTATGAAAGCTGTAAAAGGGAAGGCAGACCCTTCCCTTATAAATACCATAGTAAAAGAACTTCTAAAATAATTTATATGATTAGGCTCTAATATCAAAGGAGTAGCGGTATAAGCCTTGGTTTAAAGTATCGTCTTGTAATATATCTGTGATAAAATCCGGCTTTTTATCCGATACCTTGGTCTTAACCAGAAGCTGATAGCCTTTTTGTAAGATCTTATCTTGAAGTTCATTAAGATGCTGGGATATTAATTCTTGGGATGATTTTTCAAGATAAATAACCATGTTAATTATTCTTTTTTGTATGGTCATATGTACATCCATGGGGCCAAGATTAGCCATATCAAGATGTAGTAAGATACTTAACTGCTCATTGTCAAGATGTTTCTTATTCTTGCGACTAAAGACATAAAGATCAGCATGAACATCTTGGTCCGTAAGCCTAAGGGGCAGTTGCAGATATAAAAACAATTCATTAAGGTCTCTCATAAACTGCAGGTTATCCTGCAGTTTATTTATGGGTTCTTTTATGTTATCTGCCTGGGGCAGCTTGTCGGCAATCTTTTTAAGCTGTTTTAAATCATCATATAGGCTATCAAAATATCTATTAACTTTCTTCTCTTTTAAAATTTCTTTTGGACTTAGGGTCCAGCGATTATGGAAGGCTTCGCTTATTAGCTCTTTATAAGTATCGGATTTTATAAACTTAATTAACTTGTCATTATTAGTAGGAAGTAAATCCCTAATAAGCGATAAAAAGTTTCCTAAAGTTATAGAACCATCACTAATTTGACTTTTATATAAATCTATATTTATATAATTTGCATTTAAAATCTTTGCCTCTTCTAATATATCAGATATTGCTTCCTGCACTTTTATAAGTTCTTTATCAGACATTGTGTCTTTTATCGAAGTATCATAAGTAGCAGGACTGTTTTCATCGGCTTTTAAAATAGATAACAGTTCTTTATTTAGGCGAATTATATCTATATACTTCTCATTAAAGATAGCAGCTTTATTATTAAAATTTGTAATATCAATATTATCTGTTAGAGGATTATTTGAGGACATATCTGTAGTTGAAGGAGACAGTTGATTATAATTTTCTATATTAGGGGTATTGTTTGCCGCATTATTAAGAGTCAGACTGATATTATTTATTAATTTATTAAGTTCTGTTATTATTTGATGCCTGCCCATTTGATAAGCTTCAAATTGAGCAATATTATTTGGAGTAATGGGCAGTTGCTTTTTAAGCATTAATACAAGATTTTTAATTTCGGTATCGGGATAGCTACCGGTAAGTTTTATCATCTTAAGAATAGTTTTTTTGTCAACCGGCATTTGATAATTTAAAAGTTCCTTAACTATAGCCAAATTTCTTTCTGAGACTGCAAGTCCGGAAGCAAACAAGGCTTTATGAGCTATATCGTACATAGGAGTAGAAAGGGATTCTATATAACGTAAGGTAATTTGCCCTTTTGTATCATCGGCTATTAGAAATTCTGCTTTTTGACCTATGTAAAGGGGGAGGTCACCAAGTACATTGGCTGTAATTATCTGACCACTTGGTTCTAATCTGATGGTAACCTCCTGATATCTTAGATCAATGATTTCCCCTTTTATGGCAGCTGGCATTTGATCTTGCTTTGAGGGATTAAGCTGCTGGGTTTTAGCCTGAGAAGCTTCATATTCTGAGGTTGCCAATTTATGGAGTCTATTATGTTTTAAGCTGTAATCGTTTATTTCCATATATACAACATCCTTTTTAAATACACTTGAAATTATTTTGATATTATATTAATTATATCGGCTTTTGGTAAAATTAAATAAGTAGAAGTAATAACTAGAAATGTGATTTGAATCATTGATTAAAAACTATTAATCCTGTAAAATATTATAGTTACTACTGAAGTTAAGCATAATTTATTACTTAAGTAAGATAAATTAATGTTTTAATGTACAGATAGGAGATGAAGAATATGTTTAACCCAGCTAAAATTTTTAAAATAAAAGGGGCATGGGAAAGCTTTGCAAGAAACCATCCGAAATTCGTTAATTTTATTGGTGCCTTAAAAAATAACTATATAAAAGAAGGTACTATAATTGAAATTAGTGTAAGTACAGAAGATGGGAAGCAAATTACATCTAATTTGAAATTGACAGAAGAGGATATTAAGTTATTTACAGAAATGTCCGAACTATTTAAGTCTTAAAAATTTAATTGTGCAAAATCTATATATTAGTGGGATATATTTAATGATTGCTATTATCATTTACTATTGACAGTGAACATTGAATTATTTATCATTATATTGTAAGTGATATTTCGTCTTCCTTTGATATAAACTCAGTTAAATTGGTATAAAATAATTGCCGATTGCCTGTAGTTTTAAGGGAAGTAAAAATATAAAGATGATTATTTTTTCCATAAGGAGGAAAGTTCTATGAGACAAGAATGGTATGATTTTAACCATGGAAGTTGGACCACAGATATTAATGTCAGAAGCTTTATACAGCATAACTATACACCCTATGAGGGCGATGATACATTTTTAGTGGGGCCTACAAAAAGGACACTAAAGCTTTGGGAAAAGGCCCAGGAATTGATGAAAGAGGAGAATAAAAAAGGTATAATTGATGCCGAGACATCAAAGCCTTCCACTATTACAAGCTTTGGCCCCGGATATTTGGACAAGGAAAATGAAGTAATTGTTGGTTTTCAAACTGATAAACCCTTAAAGAGAGGTATTATGCCTAACGGGGGAATCCGTGTTGTTAAAAAGGCCTTGGAATCCTACGGCTATACTCTTGATAAGAAAACAGAGGAAATATATACACAGAACAGAAAAACCCATAATGACGGTGTTTTTGATGCCTATACCGATGCCATGAGAAAGGCAAGACATTCAGGTATTATAACCGGTCTGCCTGATGCATATGGAAGAGGTAGAATTATCGGTGACTACCGTAGAGTAGCATTATATGGTGTAGACTTACTTATTGAGGATAAGATGAATGAGAAAAAATTATTGGAGACTCCTACATTAGTATCCTCTGATATTCGTTTAAGAGAAGAGCTATCTGAGCAGATTAAAGCCCTAAAACAACTAAAAGAAATGGCAGCTTCTTATGGTTATGATATAGGAAAACCTGCTAAGAACTCCTTTGAGGCTACTCAGTGGACATATTTTGCATATCTTGGTGCCATAAAGGAACAGGACGGTGCAGCCATGAGCCTTGGCCGTGTATCCACCTTCCTTGATATATATTATGAAAGAGACTTAAAACATGGATTAATAACTGAAGAGGAGGTTCAGGAGCTTATTGACCAGTTTGTTATGAAACTGCGTATGGTAAGATTCTTAAGAACCCCTGAATATAATGATTTGTTCTCAGGAGATCCCACTTGGGTTACTGAATCCATCGGTGGTATGGGATTAGACGGAAGAACCTTAGTTACAAAATCCAGCTTTAGAATTCTTCATACCCTTTATAATCTAGGACCTGCTCCGGAGCCAAACCTTACAGTACTTTGGTCTGAAGCTTTACCGGAACCATTTAAGAAGTTCTGTGCTAAAGTTTCTATTGATACCAGCTCTATTCAATATGAGAGTGATGATATCATGAGAGGCTACTGGGGTGACGATTACGGAATTGCTTGCTGTGTATCCGCCATGAGAATCGGAAAGCAGATGCAGTTCTTTGGAGCCCGTGCTAATCTGGCTAAAGCTTTACTTTATGCCATTAACGGTGGTAAGGATGAGAAGTCAGGAGATCAGGTTGGTCCTATGTTTGCTCCCATAACAAGCGAATACTTAGATTATGATGAAGTAATGTCTAAATTTGACCAGGTTCTTGAATGGTTATCTGAATTATATATAAATACCCTTAATGTCATTCATTATATGCATGACAAGTATAACTACGAAAGACTACAAATGGCACTTCATGATGTAGATATTCTTCGTACCCAGGCCTGCGGAATTGCAGGATTATCGGTAGTTGCTGACTCTTTATCAGCTATTAAATATTCTAAGGTTAAGGTAATTCGTAATGAAGAAGGTCTAGCCGTAGATTATGAAATAGAAGGAGATTATCCTGCCTTTGGTAATAATGATGACAGGGTGGATCAGATTGCAATTGATGTTGTGGAAAACTTTATGAATAAACTTCGTAAGGTAAAAACTTATCGTAATGCAATGCACACTCTTTCTATACTAACTATTACTTCTAACGTTGTTTATGGTAAAAAGACAGGAAGTACACCGGATGGCAGAAAAGAAGGGGAACCTTTTGCTCCCGGTGCCAATCCCATGCATGGAAGGGATAAGAAGGGTGCTGTTGCTTCTATGTCTTCAGTTGCAAAACTACCTTATAGACATGCACAGGACGGTATTTCCTATACCTTCTCCATTGTTCCTAAGGCTTTAGGTAAAAATATGGAGGATAGGGTAAACAACCTGGTAGGACTCTTAGACGGATATTTCCATAATAAAGGGCATCATATCAATGTCAATGTATTTGATCGTGAGACCCTCTTAGATGCAATGGAACATCCGGAAAAATATCCACAGTTAACTATTCGTGTATCCGGATATGCAGTTAACTTTATTAAGTTAAATAGAGAACAGCAGTTGGATGTTATTCATCGTACCTTCCATGAAAGATAGAAAGTAGAGGAACAATAACCATAATAATGGGTATACTAACTATAAAGATAAGTATACTATGTTCGGATTAGAAAGGGGGGTGCATATGGCTAACCCTGGGAGGATTCATTCGTTAGAGAGTTTTGGTACTGTAGATGGACCCGGGATACGTTTTGTGGTATTTATGCAAGGTTGTCCCTTGCGATGCCAATTCTGCCATAATCCTGACACTTGGGAAGTAAACAAGGGAAAGGAATATACCCCTAAAGAATTAATGGAGGAAATCATAAAATATAAATCTTTTATGAATTTTTCCGGAGGCGGAGTAACATTTACCGGCGGTGAACCGCTGCTTCAGGCTGAATTTATCCTGGAAGTTAGTAAATTGTGTAAGGCTGAAGGAATTTCCATAGCTATAGATACTTCAGGATTTATATTTAATGATACAGTAAAGGAACTTCTTAAATATACCGATCTGGTTCTGCTTGATATTAAGAACTATGATCCCATGGTCTATAAGACAGTAACGGGAGTTTCTTTAAGTCCTACCTTGAAATTCTTGGAGTACCTTAAAGAAAAAAACATACCCACATGGGTACGTTATGTCCTAGTGCCACAGCTTACCGATAATTTGGAAAGCATAAAAAAGTTATCAGACTATCTTGATACTTTTACTAATGTGGAGAAAATTGAGCTTCTTGCCTTCCATAAGATGGGTGAGTACAAATGGCAGGAACTGGGCTTGGATTATAAGCTGGCTGACACTAAGGAGCCAAGTAAAGAACTTATGCAGCAGGCAATTGATATCCTTTCAACAAATGGTAAGATAGTATCTACAAATACCTAAATATATTAAAATGGGGCACTGATTTTCATAGCTGAATAATCGGTGCCTCACTTTTATATTAGGCTGATTGCAGATGATAAAGAAAGTAAGATTTATATGATAAAATTATTGAATTATATATCTTGACAAAACTGCTAGGACTGAATATAATGATAAAGTGCTTCTTTTGGAGGCCATATATAATAAGGCGAAGTAGCTCAGTTGGCGAGAGCATGCGGTTCATACCCGCAGTGTCGGCGGTTCAAATCCGTCCTTCGCTATTTTATAAAAGTCGTTACAAAATATTATTATTTTGTAACGGCTTTTTTTATTGACGAATATATAGAAGACACTTACAATAAAGAGACAGTTAGTAAAGGCGGTGATAAGGTGAAAGCTGATATTGTAGTTAAGGTAATTGATCCTTCAAATCATAAGGAAACCAAACTTTATCTAAAGGAAGGAGAAAATCTCCTAGAGGCCATGAGAGCTTTTGGGCTTCCTGTTTTGGCAGAATGTGGAGCTAGGGGTAGATGTGGGAAATGTCTAATTAGGGTTGTAGAAGGAAGGCTTGATATTACAGTCCAGGATAAAAAAATCCTATCTAGGCTTTTACTTTCCCAAGGATATCGTCTAGCTTGTATGGCATATCCCAATCAGGATTGTACAGTTATACTTGCTGCCGCCATGGAGACTAATTATCATGTTATTGCTGAAACCTTAAGTCAGGCAGATGAAAGTTCAATAAAAATAGGAAATGACTCTAAAGCTTCCTATGGAATTGCCATAGATATTGGAACCACTACTTTAGCGTTTGCCCTGGTAGATTTGGCAAAGGGTAATATACTTAAAAAACACACAGCCACCAATCCACAAAGGATATATGCTGCAGATGTGGTTTCTAGAATAAAGGCTTCCAATGAAGGAAAGTTGGAGCTTTTTATGAAGCTTACCGGTAAGGAACTTTTACATGGTATAAGTATCTTGGTAAAGAAAGAGCAAATCACCTTAAGTCATATACAAAAGATTATAATATCCGCCAATACAACCATGATTCATATTTTTATGGGTTATCCCTGTGAGGGGCTTGCGACTTATCCTTTTAACCCCCATAGGGAGGGTTTTATAAAAACCAGTACTGATGAAGTATTTAATATTTCTGAAAGTATTCCAATAATAATTCTTCCGGCCATATCGGCTTTTGTAGGGGGAGATATAAGTGCAGGACTTTTAGCCTGTGGATTTGACCGAAGGAAAAAGCCGGCTTTGTTGATAGATCTTGGTACCAACGGTGAAATTGCCCTGGGTAACAAAGAAAAAATACTAGTGACCTCAACTTCTGCGGGTCCGGCTTTTGAAGGAGGCAATATATCCTGCGGTGTGGGAAGTATCCCCGGAGCAATATGTCATGTAAATATTAAAGAGGGAAAATTAAGCTATGAAACAATAGAGGGGGCTTTGCCTGTAGGTTTATGTGGAACAGGAGTTATAGAACTTACATCCCAGTTGCTAAAAGAGGGTATTATAGATAAAACGGGATTGTTGATTGACCGATATTTTGATACCGGTTACCCTATAGAAAGTATAAAATTTTTACAGGAGGATATCCGTCAACTTCAGCTGGCTAAAGGGGCAATAGCTGCCGGGGTAGAAATTTTAATAAAAAAATATGGTATCTCTTATGAGGAATTAGACCGGGTATATATAGCAGGAGGCTTTGGCTATCATCTGGATGTTAAGAAGGCTATAGATATAGGATTATTACCGAATTCCCTGATAGATAAGACGGAAGCTGTGGGTAATACGGCCTTGTCCGGAGCAATTTTATCATTGATAGATTTCCAAGCAGAAAAAAGGCTAAATTATATTATATCTATTGCCAAAGAAATAAATTTATCAAATGAAAATGAATTTAATGATTTATTTATTCAGCATATTTCCTTTTAATATAACTTAAGCAAGGAGGTTTTAAAATGAGAATAGGCATAGGCTATGATGTTCATAAATTGGTTGAAAATAGAGAACTGATATTAGGGGGAGTAACTATTCCCTTTGAAAAAGGCTTACTTGGGCATTCTGATGCCGATGTGCTGGTTCATGCAATTATGGATGCCCTACTGGGAGCAGCAGCCCTGGGGGATATCGGTAGGCATTTTCCTGATACAGATAAGGCATATAAGGGAGCTTCCAGCATAGAATTATTAAAAAAGGTAAGAGAACTTTTGGAGGAAGAACTTTATATTATAGAGAATATAGATGCTACCATTATTGCCCAAAGGCCCAAATTGGCAAGTTACCTGCCCATGATGGTAAAAAATATAGCAGCTGCTCTTAATATTTCAGAGGGTCAAGTAAATATTAAGGCTTCCACAGAGGAAGGCCTAGGTTTTACCGGAGAAGGTCTTGGTATAAAAGCTAATGCCGTATGTCTTTTGGAGAGCATGATGAATTATCAGGTAGATGTTACTTACAATTCTGAAGATAGAAAATGTAAAGGCTGCGGCGGATGCCCAAGACAATAATGATAGTAAGCTTTATGGCGGATTGCTATTGACAAAAGTATTATCAATGCATAAAATGAATAAAAGGTTATAACTAAATATTATAACAAAAGCTATGAACGGAAAAGTAACTCTTGGGAATGTAGCAGAGAGGGGGTGTCACCGGCTGAAAGCACTCCTTACAGGAACTTGAGCCAAGTGCATCCGGGAGCTGATTCGGTGAGGAAACTAGCCGAATCCGGTAACAGCCGTTATCTGATTAAGATGTATGCCATATTATAATTTTCAGGTATACAAATAGAGTGGAACCGCGTATACACGCCTCTATGGATTAGAGGCGTTTTTTTATTTCAGTAGATATAAAAACTCTTTATAGGAGGGTTTGTATGGGATTAATTAAATATATAAAAGAAGAAATGCAAATTATAAAGGAAAGAGATCCGGCTATAAAAACTTCCTTTGAGGTCTTTTTATATCCCAGCTTTAAGGCCATGATAAATTATAGGATTGCCCATAAGCTTTATAAAAAGAAGCGTTATTTTCTGGCCAGATGGATATCCCAAAGGACCGCCAGAAAGACCGGTATTGAGATACATCCGGGAGCTACCATAGGTAAAGGTCTGTTTATTGACCATGGTATCGGAGTGGTAATCGGAGAAACTGCAATTATAGGTGATAATGTTACCCTTTATCAAGGGGTTACTTTAGGAGGTACCGGCAAAGAAAAAGGAAAGCGTCATCCTACCATAGGGAATAATGTAATGATCAGTGCCGGAGCTAAGGTCCTAGGCTCCTTTACCATAGGGGAAAATTCTAAAATCGGTGCAGGATCTGTAGTATTATCAGAAGTTCCCCCTAATTCTACTGTAGTAGGGGTGCCGGGAAGAATAGTAAAGCGGGATAATGTGAAAATACCCAGGGAAGATTTGGACCATATTCATTTGCCTGATCCTTACAAAAATGATGTTATAAAATTAAGAAGTGAAAATGATTGTCTAAGGGATGAACTTAAGAAATTATATGATACAATCGATACACTTAAAAAGGAGATTGAAGATATTAAAAAAGCAGCTACCGGTTAAATTAACAAGAAATAATTTAATGCACATTATGGGATAATTTTATACAGGAGGAATTAGAATGAAGATTTATAATACCTTAACAAGGCAAAAAGAAGATTTTATTCCTATTGAGGAGAATAAGGTAAGGATGTATGTATGCGGACCTACCGTATATAACTATATTCATATAGGTAACGCAAGACCGGCCATTTTCTTTGATACAGTTAGGCGCTACTTTGAGTACAAAGGTTATGAAGTAAATTATGTATCAAACTTTACTGATGTGGATGATAAGATTATCAATAAGGCTTTAGAAGAAGGGGTAGAAGCAAAAGAAATTTCCGAACGTTATATTCAGGAATTTAAGCAAGATATGGAAGCCTTAAATGTTCGTGAGGCTTCCTTTAATCCAAAAGCAACTGAAGAAGTTGATGAAATGATAAAAATGATCCAAAACCTAATAGACAAGGGCCATGCTTATGAAAAGAACGGAACTGTGTATTTTAGAACCAGAAGCTTTAAGGAATATGGAAAGCTATCAAAAAAGAATATAGATGATTTGGAGGCGGGAGCCAGAATAGCGGTTAGTGAAGAAAAAGATGATCCTATGGATTTTGTTCTTTGGAAGCCCAAGAAAGAAGGGGAGCCATATTGGACAGCTCCTTGGGGAGAGGGCCGTCCCGGCTGGCATATCGAATGTTCTGTAATGAGCTGCAAATATCTCGGTGATCAAATCGACATTCATGGAGGTGGGGAGGATTTAATTTTCCCTCATCATGAAAATGAAATTGCCCAAAGTGAAGCAGCTTCCGGTAAGGAATTTGCCAGGTACTGGATGCATAATGCCTTTATTAATATAGATAATAAAAAAATGTCCAAATCAGAAGGTAATTTCTTTACTGTTAGGGAAATATGCAATGAATTTCCGGGACAGGTTATTAGATTTTTTATGCTAAACGCTCATTATCGCAGTCCTTTAAACTTTAGTAGGGATTTAATCGAAGCGGCTAAAAACTCACTGGAAAGGATTATAACCTCAGTAGACCAACTGGAACATCTTTTAAAAAGTGAAGGTCTAAGTAATGGGAAATTATCCTCTGATGAGAAGGCTGTTTTAAAAGAGGCAGATGCCCTTAAGGACAAATTTGAAATGGCAATGGAGGATGATTTTAACACAGCAGATGCCATAGCGGCTATTTTTGAGCTGGTAAGGCTGGCTAATATAAATTGCAAGGGAGAAAGCAGCAGGATATTTATTGAGGATATGCAAAATAGGATTGTTACTTTATGCCATATCCTAGGAATCAAGACAAAGAAGGAGGAAGAAATTCTTCCAGAAGATATTGAAAGGCTTATTGAAGAAAGACAAATCGCCAGGAAAAATCGGGATTTTGCCAAAGCAGATCAGATTAGGGATGACCTATTGAAGAAAGGTATAGTACTGGAGGATACCAGAGAAGGTGTAAGATGGAAGAGAAAATAAATTTATCTGATTATATCAGAAGGACTTTTAACCTGCCGGATACGGATATTAAATCCTATTCAGGCTTAACACTGGCCTATATAGGGGATGCCATCTATGATTTAATCGTGCGGACCTATATAGTAGAACAAGGTAATGCCCCTGTTAATAAGCTTCATAAGAAGGTTGTTAAACTGGTACAAGCCTCCACCCAGGCAAAGCTTTTTCATCAAATTGAGGATAGGCTGACTGTAAAGGAGCAGGCTGTTTATAAAAGAGGAAGGAATGCCAAGTCTTTTACTTCCGCAAAAAATGCTGATATTGTAGAATATCGAACTGCTACCGGACTTGAGGCATTAATAGGCTATCTTTACCTTTCCGGCCAAACCGATCGTATGTTAGAACTTCTTAGTCCGATTTTATCAGGGCATGAGGATATTGATAAAAGACCGTAATATAATGGCTTAGAGCCATATCTTAATGGTTTTGCCATTTTTTTGCCTTATAATATTACTAGAATATGCCCAGGATGTGAAACGCTGGCAATATAGACTTATTTTAGTAAGGAGGAAGAATGGCTAAGAGAAAAACAGGATTCCATATTATAAGGATTATTACAACAATTATTTCTTTAAGTGTATTTATAGGATTTGCTAGTAATCAACTTGGCAGTGTAAGTGCTAGTAAAAATGAAAAAGACACAGTTGATATTAGAATTATCGGAACCACAGACTTACATGGACAGCTTAACAGTTTTGATTACGAACAAGGTGTGGATTATAATAACGGTGGTCTAGCCAGAGTATTTGATCTGATTAAAAAGACCAAAGCAGAGCTTCCAGAGGAAAATGTTGTTACCTTGGATGCCGGAGATGTATTATATGACTATACCACAGAGTATATTTTTTCTACCAATCAGGAAGCAATTCAACCTATCTATAAGGCAATGAAACTTATAGGCTATGATGCAATTACTTTAGGTAATCATGAGTTTGACTATGGCTATGATTATATTCTGCGTCAATTGGACGGATCTGGCCTTCGTGATATTACGGTAGTATCAAATGTAACTGATGCAAGAACCGGGGAGCATCCTTTCATTGAGAATATGCTGATTACCCGTAAAGTTAAAACCAAGTCAGGCAAAGAGGTTGAAGTTAAAATTGGAATTACAGGTCAGGCTATTCCCCATTTTACCGGTAAAACCCATAGCTATGCCGGTATATTAATAGGGGAAGATATGGTGGAAAACGCTAAGAAGCAGGCAGCTAAGTTAAAGGAAATGGGGGCTGATATAATTATAGCCCTGGCCCATACAGGAATCGGACCCCAAAATCCCGAACCTAAATTTAAAAATGTAGCCTACGCTTTAACTAAAATACCTGAAATAGATGTTGTTGTATGTGGACACGAACATAATCTATTCCCTACTAAGGATATGACCTCTCCTTACTATAAGCTTCCCAATGTTGATAGAAACACCTATCTTATGAACGGCAAAAATGTAATAATGGCCGGTGACCGGGGTAAAGCCATTGGCGTTGTTGATTTGGTATTGGAGGTAAAAGGGGATAATATAAATATTATCGACCGAAAGTCAGAACTTAGGATGGTAACCGCTAACAATACCGATGAAGATAAGAAGATTGCGGCTATGTTTGGGGAGTGGGAAGATTTACTAAAGGAATATTCCTCAGACATACTGGGTGAATTAGAAGAAGGTACTCTAATTCAGAATTATTTTGGTTTATTAGCTGATAGTGCAGCAATTCAATTATTAAATGATTCTAAGATTCATTATGCCTTAAGTAAAATTAAAGCTAATGAAAAGAAATATATTGATTATCCCATTATTGCTGCTTCTACCTACGAAAGTTTTGGAGTTAAAGCTATTGAAGATTTTGTCAATATATCTGATAAGATTACAGAGTCAGATTTAGCTGCCTTGCAAAACTACAATAGTTACCTTTATGTATATACCATAACCGGTGCCCAATTAAAAGAATGGTTAGAATGGTCTGCCAGTGCTTATGAAACCATAAACCTTGATACAAAATGGAAAGACAGTACCATGTCCTCATTAATGAAAGAAACAGGTTTAAAATCTTTAATTCGTGAGGAATGGTTGGATGATTGGAGTAACTTCTATATATTTGATGGTATCAGTTATGAAATTGACCCATCAAAAAAGCCCAGATATGATTTTTCAGGAAATTTAGTCAGCAGTAGTAGAAGAGTTTCCAAGGTTTATTATCAAGGAAAAGAAGTTACTGATGATATGGAGCTGTTAATTGCCACCAATAAGATTACTAAGCCTACCCAAGCCAATAAAGGAGTAGAAGAACAGGTGGTACTTAAGGGCTTTGTAAGGAGCCAGTCAGTTCTAAGTAAATATATTAAGCAGCTGGTGGTAAGTGGAAGTATTATGCCCCAGGTAGATTATAACTGGAAACTAAAGTTACCCAAGAATTACAAATTTATTATAAAGGTCCCTTACTATGCCGATACTTTATTTGAAGAAACTCCATGGTATGAGGAGTATTTGCTTCAGGAAAATAAGTATAAATATTATACAGCTTCCTATCCTGCAGAAGAAGAGGATGTGACTCCACCCCATTTGGTAGTGGCACCACTTATTACAAATCCTACTGCCAGTCCTTTTGAGATAGCTGTTCAGGCAGTGGATGATGCCGAGATTAAGTATCTTAGATTTACAAACGGTGAAATTGCTGCAGATAGTAATATATGGGTAGTTGCCAAGGATATACCCAGTAAAGGATTTACTGTATGGAAGAATGGTGTATATTCAATATGTGCTGAGGATATCCATGGAAATAAACAGGTTAAACATATAGTTATTGATAATTTTAATGATAAGCTTTTACCAAGACCTACTGTAAATAATTATACTAACAGAAAATCTAAAATCAGCGGAAAAGCTGAACCAAATACAACCCTGGTAATTGAAACTCCTAATAAAGTTTATGAGGAAAAGATAGGCCGTAGCGGTAATTTCTCAGTTCCTCTTCCGGGACAACTGGCAGAAACATATATTACCCTATATGTTAAAGATGAGGAAAGAGAATTAGAAAGTGAGCGGGTAGAGGTAAGGATTAACCGTACCGGTCCTAATCAGCCTCTGGTAAGTCCCATATATAATAATATGAATTATATTACCGGAGATGCCAGAGATGATATAACTTCTGTAGTAGTTATTGTTGACGATATTGCTTACGTTTCTAATAAAGGGGGCAAGGAGTTATTTGAAGCCAATACAGAAATATATAATTCCTCCCTGGATATTGTAGAAACCTTGGTAGATATATCCCCTGACGGTCAATTTTTCATAATGCTGCCACCCCAAAAGGCAGGACAAACCATAAAGGTTTATGCCATAGACCACATATCAAGAAACAGTAGGGTAACTACTACTACCGTAATTGAAGCCGGTCCCAATGCACCGGTGGCTTATGAGGTAAGTAATATTGAAAGAACAATTTCCGGATATGTTCCTTCCTCAAAAAATCAGATTTATAATATTGAGTTAAACTTAGGGGATAAGGTATATAAAACCAAGACAGATAAAAAAGGTAACTTTACATTTACTTTTAATGATCAGCTATATGCAGGTCAGTCCCTAGTCCTTGTAGCAACTGATGAAAAGAACGGTAAGGAAAGACAAAGTATTCCTGTAGAAATTAAAGTAAAAGATATTGAATCCTATGTAAGGCCAAATTCAACAAATCTGATTATTAACCGCATAACAGACAAATCCCATGTAATTTCCGGATATTATTATGCCGGTGGAAGTGTATATGTGGCCATTACTGAAGGTAAAGGTAAGAACTTTAAAAATAGTATATATAGTGTTCCTACCGATTATAACAGTGAATTTATGATGGAGCTTGATGAAAAACTAGAGGTGGGAACCAAGGTATATGCCATGGTAAGATTTGTTGACGGAAAGATTCTTCAAGCCCAGTCATTTACAGTAGTGGCAGGAAGGCCAGATACACCCAGCCTACTTAATCAAATAACTAATACAGATAAAGTAGTTAAAGTAGTGGCTGCCAAGGATTGCAAGATAACCCTTACAATAGGTAAGAAAACATATACTACCAAAAAATATCAGTATGATAAAGCTACAGATCAATACATTTATACCTTAAAAACAGACAGAGATTTATCCGGTACTAAAGTAACCGTAACCGCTTCTAATGAATCAGGGACCAGTGACCCCTTAGTTTCAAAGCTTGTAAAGGTTGCACCGGATTCACCTAAAGTCAATCCAATTTTGGCAGGTGATAAAGTAATTACCGGAACCATTGAGCTTCTAGATTATGTAGACCCTCAAAAAGACAACTCAAAAAAGGAGGAGAAACTTCCTAAAGAATTTAAGAATGCTCCTTCTAAGGTTGCAAAAACCCAAACAAGGGTATATGCCCAAATAGGGAAAAAAACATATGAGGGAACCATCGACAATAAGGGTAAGTTTGTAATCGAAATTCCAAAGCAGAAGAAAGGTACTGCCATTAAAATTTGGGGTACTAATAAGGCCGGAAGAGGTCCCTTAGTTAAGGTGCTTGTAACTAAGAAATAAAAGTATTAAATATTTGGGAGTGTATAGTTTCTAAATTTGCCAGAAACTATATGCTCCTTTTCTTATAAGCTATATTCTTTGCTATTTTTCATGGCCTATTATATAATAGAAGAGGGAAAAGAACACAAATTTTCATATAGATTTACCAGGAGGGTGCCATGGAACAGTGGGATATATACGATAAATGCTTTGTGAAGACAGGAAGAACACATGAACGGGGAAAAACCTTGGAGGAAGGAGATTACCATCTTGTAGTCCATATATATCCTATTAACAGCAAAGGTCAAATCCTTATACAAAAAAGGACCGATACTGTTAGTTGGAAACCTGGATTTTGGGCTGCAACCGGAGGCTCTGCAATTTCTGGGGATGATGCTTGGACTACCTGTCAAAAGGAATTATGGGAGGAGTTAGGTATAAAGGCTACTAGGGAAAATTCCAGCCTTGTTATGATGTATCGGAGGCATAACAGCTTCTGTGCCGTTTGGCTGGTAAAGACGGATGTTAGTATAGAGGAACTTAAATTACAACCTGAAGAGGTGGCTGAGGCAAAATGGGTAACCCGTACAGAGATTAAAGAGATGGCAAAAGAGGGTATATGGGTTGACTATTTTTATTTGGATTTTATGTTTCATTTAATTGAAGAAGATCTTGGAACCATGTAAAATTTCCCCTCGTCCAATAGCTAGTAACAAGTTTTTAAGATTTCTATGACTATATGTCTAGAAAGGGGAGGGAAGATGAGAAAATTTAAAATAGTATCCATATTTACTATGGTAGTCCTTATGGTATTTGTAAATACTGCTTGTGCCAGTAAGGGTGTAAAAAACGATATGGCAAAATCCTCATATGATGCAATACAGTATGAAAATGGCTATGAGGGCGCAACAGAGGTAAGAGACGAGGCCAAGACTGAAGAGGCTTCTGATAATGGACTAATCAGTACCTCAGGCCTAATAGGAAATACTGAGAACTTGTCTATGGATAAGATTATTACTACGGTAGATTTAGAAGTTGAGACCGAAGATTTTGATAATCTGATTAGCACTATAAAGGATGAGATTATAAGATTAGGAGGCTATGATGAAAAAACCGAAATCAGTGGCAGAAGATACTACAGTCGCTCGTCTTCTAGGTACGGTTATATCGTAGCCAGGATTCCAAAGGAGAGATTAAAGGAATTTGTATCAGCTGTTAAAGAGAATGGAAATGTATATAATGAGACCTCATCCTCAGAAAATGTTACCTTACAATATGTAGATACAGAAAGCCGTAAGAAATCTTTGGAGATAGAGCAGGAAAGACTTTTTGGTTTGTTGGAAAAAACTGAAACTTTAGAAGATATAGTATCTTTAGAAAGCCGCTTAAGTTCTATTCGCCATGAACTTCAGATGTTAGAAACCGAACTTCGTACCATTGATAACAAGGTGGATTATAGTACGGTAACGATACATATAAGCGAGGTAGAGCGATTAACACCAACCACAGAGGAAAAAGAAACAGTTTTTACAAGAATTAAAGTTGGATTTAGTGATACTATATACGATATCAGTGAAGGTTTAAAGGATTTTATCGTTTGGTTTGTTGTTAATTTACCTTATCTTATCATATGGGCCCTTATAATAGCATTGGGAGTAGTCGTATCAAGGAAATTTTATAAAAAAATTAAAGGTAAGAAAATCTCTGCCAAGCTCCCTACGGAGCAAGCCGGAGTAAAAATAAATAAGGAAGAATCCGATAAATAGATTAATGGATAAAATCTTATAATAATTTGTAGTGCTCTGGCAATAAAAAAGAATAGATATAGTCGATTCTCCTCAACTAAAAAAGCTGGAAAAACATGGAAATTACTGCTAGTATATTAAGTAGTAATGTTAAAACAGTTTATCAGTTGAGGAGATTTTTTAATGGGACAAGTTATAATGACTTATATGTTAATTTTCTTTATTACAATGAATACCCCTCTTTCACCTATGGAAGCACTGGATCTTGTTAAGGAAAAATACGCTTGCAATTTTATAAAATCCAGCATAGAGGATAATCTTACGGATTATTACTATAAGCTGGATTTTGGTGATTACTATTTAGTTTATGAAGATAGGGATAAAATAAGCGGTTCTTATCTAATTCATCTTTATGAATTTGTTTTAGATGATATAGATACAGGCCTTGGTCATACTGTAACATATGGCTGGTATTGGGTAAATCCCTATACAGGAGCCATAGAGGTATATAATGATGGGTTAGAGGGAAATTAATGACCACTTACCGCTAGAGAACCGTCTAAAGTTCATAAGCAATCTAAATGCTTGATCAAGTCCTAGGGCAATCCAAGCACCATGTAATCCTAATCCTAAAGGATAGCAAAGAAGCCATGTAAGAAAAGGCCGTATTAAAGCGATACTGATAAAGGCTGTTACAGCAATAAAATTAGTATCCCCGGCACCCCTTAAGCAGCCTGACATAACCACCTGTGAGGTCTGGGCATGGGTACTTAAGGCAGCCAGAATCATAATACTTGAGCCAAGTAGGATTACAGAAGGATCATCACTAAACAAGGAAACCAAAAAACTTCTTCCAAATATAAATATAAAAAATATAACACTGGATATCATAAAGGCCAGCCTTTGACCGGTTTTACCATATATAATGGATAAATCCGGTCTTTTTGCACCTAAGTTTTGGCCTACTAAGGCTGAGGCGGCAATTGACAAGCCGTCACCAAAGGCAAAGGAAAGAGAAAGAATATTCATGCAAATTAAATGAGTTGCATATTCTGTGGTACCTAGCCTTGCAATAATTGCAGCATAGGCAAGAAAACCTATTCTCATAAATACCTGCTCGATAAAGGCACTGGAAGCTACTTTAATTATAGGATTATAAACAGTTTTTTTTAAGGACCAAGTTGATTTAAAGTGAAAACTTAAATAGTTATTCTTTTTAAATAGTGTACATATTGAGATAATAAAGGCAGCACAAGCTCCCATAGCCGTTGCTATAGCTGCCCCTGCCACTTCTAGCCTTGGAAATATGCCGATTCCGTTGATTAGAAGATAGTTAAATATAATATTAACTATATTACTGATAATATTGGTCCACATAGAAATTTTGGTTTTTCCACATCCCCTTTGGGCAGCGTTTATAGTTAGGTTAAGGGATTGAAAAGGAATACTAAACATAAGAATTCTAAAATATATTATAGCATCACCTATATATGTATCTTCAGCTCCGGCAATGGTTAGTATTGGTTTTGCAAAAAAATAGCCAACCATAGCCATTAGCAGAGAAATCATCGTAGACAAGATAATGCCGGCTCTTAAAGTATTATTGGCACCTTTTTGGTCATTTTGACCCTTTCTTCTTGCAGTAACTGCTGTAATCCCTACATTTAGGGAAAGAATCATAGCCAGCAGTAAAAATCTTGGTTGGTTTGTAACACCTACTGCTGTAATTGCATTGTTCCCCAAAGTGCCTACCATCATGGTATCAACAGAACTTACCAGTCCTACAAGGAGGGATTCTAAGGCTGAAGGCCAGGCCATTTTAAGAAAATTTTTATACACTGATTTAGTAGGTGGTAAGTCACCCTGTATTTGTTTGGGTAATATCATTCCCCTTACGGTTAAAAATTTAAGCAATATAATTCATCTCCAATTCCAATGCTGCAATTATTTCTGCGAATTTTGTAAGTAGAAATCTAACATTGTCAATTATAACACTTATTAAATTGTAATCCAATGTATAAAGTAAGTAGTTAATTGCCTTTTTTAATGATAAATGATAAAATGTTTTATAAATAATGGTAGTACAATTTTTATAAAAATATTTAATTGTTAAAAAATAATTTAAGGAGTGAGCTTATGAATATACCTACCCCCCATAATAAGGCAAAAGCCGGTGATATAGCAAAAACTGTACTGATGCCCGGAGATCCTTTAAGGGCTAAGTTTATTGCAGAGAATTATTTAGAGGATGTAGTATGTTTTAATACTGTAAGAAACATGCTAGGTTTTACGGGAAAATACAAAGGTAAAACAGTATCAGTAATGGGTAGTGGTATGGGAATGGCTTCTATTGGAATCTATTCCTATGAGTTATATAATTTTTATGATGTAGATAATATTATCAGAATTGGTTCAGCCGGTGGAATAGCTGATAATATTATGCTAAGAGACATAGTAATCGGGATGGGAGCCTCCACCAACTCTAATTATGCCGCCCAGTATAAGCTGCCGGGAACCTTTGCCCCTATTGCTGATTTTGGCCTGCTTCGTAAAGCAGTAGAAACAGGGGAGAAATTAGGCATAAAAACCGTAGTCGGTAATATTCTTTCTTCCGATACTTTCTATGACGATAACAAAGAAGCTAACTTGCTATGGAAGAAAATGAATGTTCTTTGTGTGGAGATGGAAGCGGCTGCCCTATATATGAATGCAGCTAGGGCAGGAAAGAAAGCTTTATGTATACTAACTATTTCTGACCATGTATTTACCGGTGAGGCCTTATCTGCAGAGGATAGGCAAAATACTTTCAGAGATATGATGGAGATAGCCCTTGAGATTGCTTAGTAAGTTAAAAAGGTGGATGAAAATTGGATAGAAAAGACATATTAAAAATGGTAGACCATACTTTGCTGACACAGACAGCAAGTTGGGAGGAAATAAAACAGATATGTGAGGATGCCATAGCCTATGGGGTTGCCTCAGTCTGCATTCCTCCTTCCTATGTAAAAAGGGTAAAAGAATATGTAAAGGATAGGATGCCTGTCTGTACAGTGATAGGTTTTCCAAATGGTTATCAGACAAGCCAAGTTAAGCTATATGAAACAAAAGAGGCAATTGAAAATGGTGCAGATGAGCTTGATATGGTGATTAATTTAGGCTGGGTTAAGGATGCAGAGTATAAATTAATAGCCGATGAGATTAAAGAGATAAAAGCTGCTTGTGGTAGTAGGGTATTAAAGGTAATAATAGAGACCTGCCTACTTACCGAAGAAGAAAAAATTAAGATGTGCCAAGTAGTAACTGAGGCAGGAGCTGACTTTATTAAGACCTCCACAGGTTTTTCTAAAGCCGGGGCCACCTTTGATGATATTGCCCTGTTTAAAAAGCATGTAGGGGATAATGTTAAGATAAAGGCAGCCGGAGGTATTGCTTCTTTTGATGATGCAGAGCAGTTTATTAAACTGGGAGCAAGTAGACTGGGTACTAGCAGACTAATTAAACTGGCTAAAAATCAAGAGGCAACAGGTTATTAAAGGAGGAGTACTATGCAGGAAGAGCAAAATTCTCTGATTCGCCAGGAAAAAGGCGAACTATTGGCAAAAACAGAACTTGTAAGTAGGTCAGTTATTAAATTATTAATACGGGAAGCTTTAAAAGCCATGAAGAATGCTTATACACCTTACTCAAATTTTCGTGTTGGTTCTGCCCTGCTTACAGTAAAGCAAAAGATTTATACCGGTTGCAACATAGAAAATGCGGCCTATTCTCCGTCAAACTGTGCCGAAAGAACAGCTTTTTTTAAGGCTATCAGTGAGGGAGAAAGAGACTTTGCCGCTATAGCAATTGTAGGTGGAAAAGAGGGTATTACAAGTGAGTTTTGCCCTCCATGTGGAGTCTGTCGTCAAGTAATAAGAGAGTTTGTGGATCCCCGTAAATTCCTTGTAATATTGGCAAGATCTGAAGAGGACTATCTAGTATATTTTCTTGAGGAGCTTCTTCCCATGGGATTTGGTCCTGATTATTTATAAGCCATAAGTTCTTATAAATATAAACAGGTTTATTTATTAGATAAAGTAATAAATGTAAGTAATGGCAATCCCTTTCAAATAAAAATAGGGTATGCTATAATCGAAACATACTAGCAGCTCCTGTTTAAATATTCAGGTTTTGCTATCATACGAATATTACTGGAAAGGAATGTATAAGAATGTACTCATTTGATGATGTTAAAGCCTTTGACTCCGAATTAGCCCATGCAATATCATTAGAAATAGGCAGGCAGAATGATCATATCGAATTAATTGCTTCAGAGAACTTCGTAAGCAAAGCAGTGATGGCTGCTATGGGAAGTCATTTAACTAATAAATATGCAGAAGGTTATCCCGGAAAAAGATATTACGGTGGTTGTGAATTTGTAGATATTGTAGAAAATCTGGCAATAGAACGGGCTAAAAAGCTTTTTGGCTGCAGCTATGCCAATGTTCAGCCCCATTCCGGTGCACAGGCAAATATGGCAGTATTTTTTGCCCTACTTAAGCCCGGAGATACTGTAATGGGTATGAATCTGGCTCATGGGGGACATTTAACCCATGGAAGTCCGGTAAATATGAGCGGTTCTTATTATAAGATTGTTCCTTATGGTGTGGATGATACAGGGTATATAGATTATGATGAGCTAAGAAAAATTGCACATGAGAGCAAGCCCAAATTAATAATTGCCGGTGCCAGTGCCTATGCAAGAAAAATTGATTTTAAAATATTTAGGGAAATTGCTGATGAAGTAGGAGCATATTTGATGGTGGACATGGCTCATATTGCAGGTCTGGTGGCTGCCGGTTATCACGAAAGCCCTATTCCTTATGCCCATGTAACCACTACTACAACCCATAAAACCTTAAGAGGCCCCAGAGGCGGAATGATTCTTTCCAGTGAGGAGTTTGCAAATGAACATAAACTTAACAAGTCCGTTTTCCCGGGAATACAAGGAGGCCCCTTAATGCATGTTATTGCCGCTAAGGCAGTATGCTTTAAAGAAGCATTAGATCCTAGTTTTAAGGAGTATGCAGGAAGAATTATAGACAATGCCCAAGCCCTGGCCTTAGGTTTAATCAATAGAGGTTTTAATCTGGTATCCGGTGGTACAGACAACCACCTGATGTTGGTAGATCTTCAAAATATGTCTGTAACCGGTAAGGATGCAGAGAAGCTTTTAGAAACCGTAAATATTACCTGTAATAAAAATGCTGTTCCCAATGATCCTACATCACCCTTTATCACCAGCGGTATCCGTCTTGGTACGGCAGCAGTAACTACTAGAGGATTAAATACTAAGGATATGGATGTTATTGCACAAGCCATATATCTGATGATAAAGGATGGGGATGCCAATAAAGATAAGGTACTAGATATGGTGAAATCACTTACGGATAAGTATCCTTTATACTAATTTATAGTAATGATATTATAAAATAATATTTAAGTAGGTATATTTGAAATAAGTATTATAGATACAAATAAAGAAGCTGTCGCCTCACCGATTGAAAAATCATGAAGCGGCAGCTTCAATAATGTTAAAAAATCATATGGGTATTTTGTAATTAGGCTCTAATAAATCAATCTAGCCTTTTTAATTTCTTTATCATTAGATTATCTCATCCTCTAATAAATTACTAAAGCATTTGCTACCGAATATTATTCCTACTATTAAGACTCCGGCTATACATACGTATTTAACTATTTTGGTCACATCCACTGATACTTTAACCGAGGATCCACCTTGCTCGGTTGTTTCGCAGCAATCTTTCTTTGACATCTTATCTTCCTTTCTGGTCTTGAATGATATTATCCTTTTATATAATATTAAATTCTATTACTTTTATGCAAATTAATAACCAAGCTCTTCTCCAACAAGGATTACCTTAATTCTTCCGGGAATATTAGATTTTCTTGTAATAACAATTTGACAACAGATACAGTCATCTACAAGACAATTGGCACACCGGCCCAGTTGTGCGCAGGGAGTATTGCGGCCCAGTCTTATATTGTTTGGCGGTGAGGCCATGTTTCTAACCCTTTCAATACCAGAATCTACATCAGTAACAATCTTATTCATACCGGCAATTATAATTACATTTTTTGGACCGGCTATCAGGCAGGCTACCCGGTTACCTTTACCGTCAATATTAATTAGCTGACCGTCAAGACTAATGGCATTGGAGCTCATAAAAAAATAATCACAGGTTACTATTTTACCGTAAAGTTGTAAGCTTTCTTCCGGGGTTTTTGCCTGGTGACGGTCGTATAGTATGTAGTCGGAATCTTTTAATGCTTCAAATAATCCGATTTCATTTAAAGTTTCCGAACCGCCCCAGGATATGGAGCAGCCCGGTGTAAGAAAGCGCTTGGCCATCAAAAGGGCTTCTTCTTTATCATTGCAATAATATCCTTCAATTCCCCTTTTATTAAAACGTTCAATCAGTGTGTCGGATAAGTTCTCATAGTAGGTCTTTTTTGGTGTCATATAAGATTCCTCCTTTTATACCTACATTTATTTAAAAAATTTTTTTACAAAGCAGATTCCTAGGGCTCCGGGGCCTGTATAGGTTCCTATGGTTACACCTATTTGAAAGATGGGATAACTTAATTTTCTGTTTAAAAATTCTTCCAACCTTTTTTCAAGATAATGGGCATCATCTATGGTAGTGGCATTGGCAATGCAAAAATCATAATCTGCGGGATTTTCACCGCTTTCTCTAAAATACTCCTTTACCATTTCAAAAACTTTATCCAGGGATTTTTTCCTACCTCTAATATTTGAATAGGGAATAAGTTCTGCTTCCTTAAGCTGAATAAGAGGTTTTAAATTCAGCATATCCTTTGCTAAAGCCGCTACTTTACCGATTCTTCTACCTTTTGAAAGATATTCTAGGGTATTTACCGTAAACATAATCCTTGCAGTGGTTTTTAGCTGATTTGTCTTCTCAGTTACTTCTTCTATGGAAAGTCCGGCTTCTTTCATGGCCGCCATTTGTAATAATAAAATCCCCTGTCCTCCCGTGGCTTGAATACTGTCAATTATGGAAATATTAGAATCCGGGTATTGCTCCTCTAAGATATGCTTTGCATTTAAAGCAGACCGGTAGGAGCCGCTGAATTTCTGTGTCAGACAAAGGCATATGATATCGTTACCATCCTTTAGTGCCGGCTTAAACATATTGATATAATCCTGAACTGTAGGAAGAGAGGTCTTGGCGTAGATTTTCTTAGTAAGCAGAGTTTCAAAAAAGGACTCCTTGCTTATATCTAGATTTTCTTTATAATAGGTTTCCTGATCAAAACTAACATAAAAAGGAATTATTTTTATTTGGTATTTTTCAACTAGATTCTTTGGTAAATCACATGAAGAATCACTAAATATTTGATAAGGCCTCATATTATCCTCCTGATATTACCATGTGTCGTGGCTTTAATTACTACATATATTGTAAACGAAAGCTTGTTATTATTCAATAAAAATAATGAAAGATTCTCCTAAGGCTCCCTAGATTTAATATTTGTCCTAAGGGAAATTATAAGTTATACTATTAATGTTTAGTATATACTTAAGGAATATACCTTATAGTAGGAAAGTTGGTAGATTATGTCTGTTAGTTTGTATATTACGGAAAAACCCAGCGTGGCTTTGGAATTTGCCAAGGCCCTTAAAATAAGAGCAAAAAGACAGGATGGCTACATTGAATCTGATGACACTATTATTACCTGGTGTGTAGGCCATCTAATTACTATGAGCTATCCGGAAGCCTATGATCCGGCCTTAAAGAAATGGAGTATGGAACCTTTACCATTTTTGCCTAAGGAATTTTTGTATGAAATTATACCTAGTGTAAAAAAACAATTTCAAATAGTAAAGAATCTTCTAAATCGTAAGGATGTTACTACCATTTATGTCTGTACAGACTCGGGGCGGGAAGGTGAGTACATATATAGGCTGGTTGATCAAGAAGCCAAGGTACCGGATACAAAGATAAAAAAAAGAGTATGGATTGATTCTCAGACAGAAGAGGAGATTCTTAGAGGTATTAGGGAAGCAAAACCTCTTAGTGCTTATGATAATCTTTCCGATGCGGCCTATCTGCGGGCCAAGGAGGATTATCTTATGGGAATTAATTTTTCCAGAATCCTTACTTTAAAGTATGGTAACAGTATTCAGAACTTTTTAAAAAGTAAAAAATGGTCTGCTATTTCAGTGGGAAGAGTTATGACCTGTGTACTGGGAATGGTTGTTAGAAGAGAAAGAGAAATCAGAAACTTTGTAAAGACTCCCTTTTATCGTGTTATTTCATCCTTTGATATAAAAAATGAAGAATATACAGGAGAGTTTACCGGTGAATTTAGGGCCGTTGAGGGTTCTTCCTATTTTAATTCTCCCCTGCTTTATAAAGAAAATGGATTTCTTAAAAGGGAATCGGCAGAAAAATTAATTAAAGATCTGGCCAAGGATTATTCAAAATATAATGATGATGGTACTTGGAATAAGGATGAAGCTTCAGAGGAAGATCTACTTGGGGAGATTACCCATCTAGAAAAGAAAAAGGAAAATAAAAATCCTCCCCTGCTTTATAACCTGGCAGAGCTTCAAAATGATTGTTCAAGAATGTATAAAATAAGCCCGGATGAAACCTTAAAGATAGTTCAAGAACTTTACGAGAAGAAGCTTGTTACATATCCAAGAACCGATGCAAGGGTATTGTCAACTGCAGTGGCAAAAGAAATATATAAAAATATCAAAGGGCTAGAAGCCTATGGAAAGTTCAGTGGATTTGCACAAGAAATTATAACTAGTGGGACTTATAAAGGCTTATCAAAAAGTAGGTATGTAAATGACAGTAAAATTACCGACCACTATGCTATTATACCTACCGGTCAGGGAATTAACGGCCTAAACAGTGTATCTGCTACTGCCCAGAAAGTATATGAAACCATAGTAAGGCGCTTTCTTAGTATATTTTACCCCCCAGCCGTATATCGTAGGGTTAACATTACGGTAAAGATAGGATTAGAATCTTTCTTTTCAACCTTTCGGGTACTGGAGGAGGAAGGGTATTTTAAAGTGGCAGGTAATCCTTCAGCAGCTAAGGACAAGCGTACTGCTGATAAAAGTAATCAAGAGGATGAAGAAGAGGAAAATCAAGATAAAAACTTTATTAAGACTATTATGAGTCTTAAAAAAGGAAGCAAGCTTCCGGTTAATAGTTTATATATTAAGGAAGGGGAGACATCTCCGCCAAAAAGATATAGTTCAGGTACCTTGATTCTAGCCATGGAAAATGCCGGACAGCTTATTGAGGATGAGGAGCTTAGGGCACAGATTAAGGGAAGTGGTATAGGTACCAGTGCCACAAGGGCAGAGATACTAAATAAATTAGTCAAAATATCCTATCTGGAACTAAACAAAAAGACACAGATAATAACCCCATCCCTTCTGGGTGAATTGGTATATGAAGTGGTTAATGCTTCAATCCGCTCTCTACTTAATGCAGAGCTTACTGCAAGCTGGGAGAAGGGGCTTACTTATGTGGCAGAGGGTAAGATTACTAAGGAAGAATATATGGAGAAACTAGAAGGCTTTGTAGCCCGTATGGTAAACGGGGTCAAAGGTCTCAATAACCAACTGCTGCTTACGAGAAATTTCAATGAAGTTGCTTCTTTTTATAAATAAAAATTGTTAAAAAAATATTATAAAAGAAATAAAAATGTAAAAAAAAATTTAGTGACAGGAAAAGTTCATTGTGATAAGATTACGCCTGTGGAGAAAAATCTGCTGTTTTATGAAAAAAACAAGTTACACATCTAAGAATTTAGAATAGGATATTTTGTAAAAGTTTTAGAAAAATCTAAACTATTAATTGGAGGGAACCATGGAGATTATTGTAAAGCAGGATTACGATCAAATGAGCAGATGTGCGGCAGAACATATAGCTGAACTTATAAGAAAAAAACCCAATAGTGTTATTGGTTTTGCAACAGGCAGGACTCCAATTGGAACTTATCGCGAACTAATCCGTATGCATAAAGAAGAAGGACTGGATTTTTCCCAAGTTGTTACCTTTAATCTAGATGAATATTTAGGCCTTGGTATGGATTTATCAAAGCCCTATGCCCTAGATCAAAGTTACCAAAGATTTATGTATGAAGAACTATTTAACCATATAAATATAAAAAAAGAAAATATACATATACCGGATGGACTGACAAAGAACCCTGATGAATTTTGCAAGGCATATGAAGAAGCAATAAAAGAAGCAGGTGGAATTGATCTGCAGATACTGGGAATAGGAGGAGACGGTCATTGGGCATTTAACGAGCCTGGCTCAACTCTTGATTCCAGAACAAGGGTGGAGAAATTAAATGAACAGACCATAAAGGATAATTATGAGGCATTCTATAAAGAAGCCGGCTTTACTATGGATGAAATGCCCCATTATGCCATAACCATGGGGTTAGGTACAATCTTAGAGGCAAAGAGTCTCCTTATGCTGGCCAACGGAGCAAAGAAGGCTAAAGTGGTGGCAAAGGCATTATATGGTCCTGTAACAGACCAGGTAACGGCTTCTGCAATTCAAGTATATAAAGGAAAGGCTACTATAATCCTTGATAAAGAAGCAGCCTCAATGCTTGATAGCAAAGATTACAATTAATCTGTATCCTATATATTAAGTAGTTTGTAAAAGTTTATATTTCATTTATAAATATTTAATGGTACCTGTCACTCTTAAGAAAGGAATGGAATTAATGTATAAAGAGTTAACTATCAGCAATTTACTGAACTTAAATGAGACAATAGCAGCTGTTGCCTTTGAGGGATGTACTTATCCTTGGGAAGTCTTATCAAAGATAAAGGATGTAATATTGCAAATAGGTCCCACACTTTCTAAGGAGGAATATGACAATCCTCAAGAAGGCATATGGATTGCAAAATCCGCCAAGGTTGCTGCTTCTGCCTCTATTAATGGACCGGTTATTATAGGCAAGAATGCGGAAGTTAGACATTGTGCATTTATAAGAGGCAGTGCCATTGTTGGGGAAGATGCAGTTGTAGGTAATTCAACGGAGCTGAAAAATGTTATTTTATTTAATAAGGTTCAGGTTCCCCATTTTAATTATGTGGGAGATTCCATCCTAGGATATGGCTCTCATATGGGAGCAGGTTGCATTACCTCAAATGTTAAATCTGACAAATCCTTAGTAAAGGTGAAAGTAGGAGATGAAATAATAGAGACCGGCCTAAAGAAATTTGGAGCTATATTGGGCGACAATGTTGAAGTAGGATGTAATACCGTATTAAATCCCGGAACTGTTGTAGGTAAAAATGTAAACATATATCCACTTTCCATGGTTAGGGGTTATGTAAAGGCTGGAACTATATACAAAAAAGCCGGTGAAATAGTAGCTAAGCATTAGATAATGTCATAATTGGCCCTTAATTGAAAATTATACTAGACTTATTGTGCAATTTATGCGAAAATATGTTAAGTAAATAACAATAAACTAAGTGCGTCGTGGATAATACCACGGCGCAATTAAAGTAAGAAAGCATAAGGTTTTACCTTAGAATGCAATACAATGTAAACTGAAAGGAGTTTCAACAACATGATTTATTCACATGAAGTTAAAATGATGTGTCCGGTTGCCCAGGGTGTTAATCATGGGCCGGCACCTATTCCGGAAGAAGCAAAATGGGTTAAAGCTAAGGAAGTAACAGATATTTCCGGTTTTACTCACGGTGTAGGTTGGTGTGCACCTCAACAAGGTACCTGTAAATTAACATTAAATGTTAAGGATGGTATTATCCAAGAAGCACTGATAGAAACCATTGGATGTTCCGGTATGACCCACTCTGCAGCTATGGCTTCTGAAATACTGCCCGGCAAAACCATCCTGGAGGCTTTAAATACTGACTTAGTATGTGATGCTATAAATACTGCTATGAGAGAGTTGTTCTTACAGATAGTTTATGGTAGAACACAGAGTGCATTTTCAGAGAATGGACTTGCAATCGGTGCAGGTTTAGAGGATTTAGGTAAAGGTCTACGCAGCCAGGTAGGAACCATGTATGGAACTCTTGCAAAAGGTCCTCGTTATCTTGAAATGGCAGAAGGATACGTTACCGGTATTGCTCTTGATGAAAATAATGAGATTATCGGATATCAATTCGTTAGCCTTGGTAGAATGATGGATTTCATTAAAAAAGGTGATGATCCTAATACGGCTTATGAAAAGTCCAAAGGTCAATATGGCAGAGTAGAAGATGCTGTTAAAATAATTGACCCAAGATGCGAATAATATAAGGAGGATACATACAAATGGCTTTATTTGAATCATATGAAAGAAGAATAGATAAGATTAATGCATTGTTAAACAGTTATGGCATCTCATCCATAGAAGAAGCTGAAAAGATTACAAAAGATGCCGGACTTGATGTATATAATATGGTAAAGGGCATTCAGCCTATTTGCTTTGAAAATGCTTGCTGGGCTTATATAGTAGGTGCAGCAATTGCAATCAAAAAAGATGCAAGAAGGGCAGCAGATGCAGCAGCTGCTATCGGCGAAGGCTTACAGGCTTTTTGCATACCCGGTTCTGTTGCTGATCAAAGAAAGGTTGGTTTAGGACACGGTAATCTTGGTAAAATGCTTTTAGAAGAAACAACCGAATGCTTCTGTTTCTTAGCAGGACATGAGTCCTTTGCAGCAGCTGAAGGTGCAATAGGTATTGCACAATCTGCTAACAAGGTTAGAAAAAAACCCTTAAGAGTTATCTTAAACGGCCTGGGTAAAGATGCTGCACAAATTATTTCCCGTATTAACGGATTTACATATGTTGAGACTGATATGGATTATCAAACCGGTGAGGTTAAAGAGGTATCCCGTAAGTCTTATAGTAAAGGTGACAGGGCTGCAGTAAATTGCTATGGTGCTAATGATGTTACCGAAGGTGTAGCAATTATGCATAAGGAACATGTGGACGTATCCATTACAGGTAACTCCACTAATCCTACCAGATTCCAGCATCCTGTAGCAGCTACATATAAGAAAGAATGCATCGAGCAAGGCAGAAAGTACTTCTCTGTGGCTTCCGGTGGTGGTACAGGTAGAACACTTCATCCTGACAATATGGCAGCAGGTCCTGCTTCTTATGGATTAACCGATACCATGGGTAGAATGCACTCCGATGCACAGTTTGCAGGATCCTCTTCAGTTCCTGCTCACGTTGAGATGATGGGCTTAATCGGAATGGGTAATAACCCTATGGTTGGTGCTACAGTAGCAGTAGCAGTAGCCATTCAAGAAGCAGCTGAGGCTGGCAAATTCTAAGAAATGATTTATTTTAGGGGATTTCTCAAGTCGTAGGACGGTTTGAGAAGTCCTTTTTTTATCTATAAGACTCGTACTAGAACCGTCGAGCCATCCAGCGCACTTGATATTATATT